>Ga0209756_1000353_pt1 | contig 45097 bp, 70 predicted proteins | sample ETNvirenome_6_85_FD_184071 | JGI IMG/M metagenome (GOLD analysis project Ga0209756, IMG submission 184071) | Marine viral communities from the Pacific Ocean - ETNP_6_85 (SPAdes) (version 3) | ecosystem: Environmental > Aquatic > Marine > Oceanic | place: Pacific Ocean | collected 2013-06-19 | reverse complement strand
GGGTAAACCATTTTCTACGCCAGTGCTGACTGGAAGCGGGCGAGGGCCTGCGGGTTCGCGCCGAGGGCATCGAGCAGCGAGCGGCCAGCGCCGGGCTTGTTGCCGATATAGCCGGCATAGGCCTGCTTGGCTGCCGGGTCCACGAAGCCAGGGTCAATGTTGACTAGGTCACCCGAGGAACGGCCACGCATGCCGGGGACATCCGCGAAGCTGCCAAAGTTGATCATCGAGGCCTGCTGTTGCGGCGTGGGCTGAGGCGCGGCCATCTGGGCCTGCAACGAGGCGTACTCGGTTGGCGAAACCATATTGCCACTCGACGCCACGTCACCCGGCCCCTCTGAGCGCCAGTAGCGCCCGTCAGGCAGTTGCTGAATGCCCTCCATCAGGTCGGGCCGTGGCGGCTGGTAGTCGGGGTTGATGAACTCGTTGTCGCGGTAGTCCAAGGGGACCGTGGTGCTGGGGATGCTGGGCGGTGGCCCCCACTCACCGCTGGGATAGTTCGACGCATTCATCCCCTCCAGCCCCAGGCTATCGCGCAACTCATTGCCCCCGAAGAGGTCAACTAGGCGGCGCGTATGCTCGTTATTGAGATAGCCCTCACCAAGCGTGCGCCGCCATTCATCGCCGGCAATGCCGCCAGTGTGCTGCCCTTGGGATAGGTTCTTCCAGTCGGCAAAGAGCCTGTCATACTCGGCCCGGTCAGCGATGCCGGCGTCGGCCAGCAGCATCTTCCGCCACCTATCAAGCTCCGCGATCTGGGTCGGGTCATCGAAGTGACCCTCCTTCTGGTAGCGGTCGAGTTGAGCGACATCGAGCAGCCCACCTTGGGCTTGGTTCAGGCGGAGCATGTCGGCGCCAAGGGGGGAGACATCGTGAGTGCCGGCAACCGTGCGGGCGAGGAGGTGACGGTTTGGTTCGTTGCGCCGGCCCATCGTGATGTTGGCCAAGCCAGAGGCGCTGTCGATCCGACCATGGCGGATGTCGGCAAGGTTCTTCTCGACGCGAGCGATCCAGTTTGCCTTGGCAGCCTCCTCCTCCTTAGTGTCTCCACGGGTCATCAAGGACTGAATACCGAGGGTGATGGGGAGGGCTGCCCATGCGGCAGGGCTGGCTAGACCAGCGAGCATGCCGGCAGGAAGGCTGGGCATGCCGGCAGCCACCAAAGAGGCGGCGCCTGGGGCACTCAAGCCGCCCCACCCAGCGAGCATCGTTCCAATTGTATTGCTAGAAGCGGGAAGCGCCCCTATCCAAGGGGCTGCTGCTGTCGAGGTAAGCCCCTGAGACGCAGCATAGTTATTCAAAGTCTGAGACCCGCTGGAGGGGCTAAAGAAATCCCCGATACCGCTGAAGAGATCGTTGCCACCACTGCCCGCGAGGGCATCGTCACCGCTGCTGCCGAAGAGGTTGTCCCACGCTGAAGGCTCAACCTCCAAAAAGCTTCCGTCAGGCTGGACCTCAAACTGAGGAACGCGCCTGAAAGCACCCTCCCCAAATGCCTCGCCCAGCCCCCCGCTCATTTCCGTCAATTCCAGCATCGATGGGGCATTACCAGGGGCGCCAAATTCCGAAGCCATAAATGCGGCCCGCTTCGCCGCATCGCCACCAAGAGCGAGCGCAGCGTTAAGATGACCATTCTCAACACCAGGGAGGCCTTCAATAGCCTCCATGAAACGCTGAGGGTTACGAGCCATGGACTGCTCAACGGTAGGCAGCTCCCCCATGTTCGCCCACAGGGCGTCATCAAAATACATCTCCAGGGCAGGGTCACCACCAAACCAGTCTCCCAACCCGCCAGACCCAGAGGCCAGCTTCCCCAAGCTCCCAAGGGTGCCCAGCATGCTGGTGACATCGCTGATGCCGAAGCCATCATCTCCCGCCGGCATGACGCCGCTGCCGCCCATCGGCGCACCGCCAATACCCCCGCCGCCGGCAGCCGCATCAAGCGGCGTCCACGCTGCCGGGTGGGCTACCGGGGCCGGCGCAGCAGCGGGCGGAGGGGCTGCCACGATGGGGGCAAGGTCGGTGTCTGGTGCCGTGTAGATGGGGCCGGTGCCGGTGATGGCTGCCTGGATGGCTGCCGCCTGCCTCTCTCGGGCGCTCTCTGACTTCTCGCGCCTCTGCCCCGGCAGGCCAGCATTGATCCACCGGGGGTCAGCCATCGTGCTGGGGGCGTTGAGCGCCATGGTCTAGTACCTCGGCCCGGTCTCGAAGCCCACCCCCTCCTGGGGCCGGCTGGCCTCGATCTTCATCTCCTCGATCTCCGTCTTGGCCACGTCCCTGGCGCCAGTGATTTGCCGCTCGACATCACGGTCTGTAATGCCGTCGTCATGCTTCAGCAGGTCGAGGCCCATGCGGTCACCATGCTCCTCTCGGGCCTTGCCCATGTGATCGTCATGCTGCGCCATGCTGACTTCGAGCTTGTTCGCCTCGATGCCAAGCTTGGTCGCGTCGAGGTCGGTCTTGGCCAACTCCGTCTGCGTCTGGGCCTGCGTCAGGCCGACCTTGGCCTTGTTCAGCTCCGCCATGGCCATGTCCTTCTCGGCCTCGGCCTTCGCGGCGATAGCCTGGAGCTGCGCCATCTGCTGCTGCATCTGCATCATCTGCTGCTGCATCGGGTTCGCCTCCTGCTCCGCCATTTGCTTCTTCCATTTCTGGAGCAGCGTCTCGGGCAGGGGCAGGTAGTCGATGGTGTCGAGCGGCGGCTTGATGCCCATCTCGGTCAGCACCGGCATCAGCGTCGAGAGGATGCTGAAGACCTCCTCCTTCTGGTTGGGCGAGGAGGCAGCCTCGTCCACGATCACATCGTAGGTGACGGTGTCCTTGTCCTGTACCAGTTGGATGTACTCGGGGCCAAGCTCGCCATTGATGCGGACCAGCCGGCCATCGGTCATGTATTCCTGAATGAACTCAAGCAGGGTTCTCCCCTGCTCCTTTCGATACCGTCGAAGGCTGTCGAAGGTTCGAGCGAGGATGTTGTAGCCAGCCTTCTTGCGCTGATGCTCCAGCACGCCGGGCTGGTTTCGATCCACCATACCCAGCAGCTCAAGGTTCACGCCGCCAGTGTCGCGGATCGACTGGATGGAGAACTCCATCATGCGGTCGATGCCGGCAGGGAACTGCGCCATCGTCTTTTCTTTGATCTTGTTGAGCGCGTTGGGCTTCAGCATCGTGATGCTGTCGGGCCGCGCCCACTCCTCCTCGGCCTTGCGAGGATCATCGAAGGCATCGCGCTCCGCGATCAAGCCGCCCTTCGAGTTGGAGTTGATGATGTGCAGTATCTGGGAGAAGAATTTGTTGGCCCACCGCTGGGGGTCTTTCATCCCTCGGACCAAGCCATACCAGATGTTCTTGTTGCGGTCGCGCTTGCCGGTGATGGCTCGATAGGTGTAGCCGACCTGCGAGGGTGACTTCTTGTTCTCCAGCACAAGCTTGCCGGCAGCATAGCCACGGAAGTAGATACGGCTCTTCGTCTTGACGTACTTGATGCCGAGGGCGTCGAGCTGATCCTTCACCTTCGAGAACTCAGCGGACTTAAAAATTACGATCTTTCCGCTCTCGGGGTCGGCCACCTTGTAGGCCGTCTCCATCTCATACCACTGCTGCTCGATCACCCAGATCGAGGGGTCGTCTCGGGTGATCTTCGAGCCTTGGTCCGTCTCGTACTTCCAGGCCTCGGAGGCATCGTGTATCTCTGGATTGATCTGTCGATCTTTCCACTGGGCCTTGTTGGCAACCTGATCGTACTTGCCCGGCCAGCGGTCCTCGAAGTCGGCCTCGCTGAAGCGTCGAACCCGCTGGACCCACTTGGCATCGCCCAGGTTGTTCCGCTTCGCCTGCATGTCCCACCACATCTCCAGGGGGTCCACGCGGTCGATGCAAATCTTGCCCTCGGGGTCTTGGTCGTACTCAAGGTGGGTCTCGGTCCAGCCCATGCCACAGATGACAGCGTCGAGGAAGGCATCGCTCTCCTCGTCCTCGGCATCACAGTTGTCTCGAACGAAGGCCGCAGCGCCCGTGAACATATCGTTGACAGCAGCGTCCCCCAGCTCGCGGGGCATGTATCGAACCTCTTGTCGGTTGCCAACCTCCATGCCGGCGACCACGTCGATAACGGGGCCGACCCTGTTGAAGGTGATCACCGGCCTCAACTGTTCAGTCAGAAGGGTCTTGTCGGTGTCCTCCCACTGCTCGCCGGCAACCATGTCGTAATCTTCACGCGCCTGATTGCGCCACTCACCAGAATGGTTCTCGGCTCGACGCCGGTTGCGACCAATCTGATCGATGAGTTCGTCGTCTGTGAGGGGCATTAGGCTGTGCCTCCTATGCGTGTCAGTGCAAGGTCGTCATCACCAGCAGGCGGGTAGTCAAGCTTGGCCGCTTCCTCGATCTCATCCATCTCTCTGGCCAGCCGCATCTGACGAAGCTCCGCATGCAACTCCTGACACCGCCGCCCCAGGCGCTCGTTCTTGGAGCGGAGGCAGGAGGTGCGGTGGCGCTGGTCGGCCAGGAGGTTCTTGAGTTTAGCGATCTGCATCATCAGCTTGTCGCGGGTGTCGGCATCACTGCCCTCGATGGGGAAGTCCTTCAGCAGCTCGGCGTGGCTCTTCACCTCCTGCACCATCACTGCCGGGGGAGTGCCTAGCATGCCGTAGGTGGTCGCGCCGATCTTAACGCACTGGGCGCCCTGGCTCTCTCGCCGTGCCTTGGTGAACTCCTCCTCGGAGACGCCCTCAGCTAGCGGCGTGATGCCGCTCACACGAGCGGCGTATTCGCTCTCAGCCTCCTGCATCTTAGCCACCCGCTCCGCCACAGTGAGCTTCTGTTGCCCACATCTTACACAGCCAAATTCCTCGCCAGTGGTGATGCTGGTCGAATACTTGTGGCCAAACAAAGAGCAGAGGAAGCTCATGGCATTCTCCTGAAGCGAGGGTGGATTGTACTAGCTCTGGAGGGTGGTGTCATCCCCCTCCAATACCTTGCTCGCCGCCCTCAGCAGCTCCTTCGCATCCTCCAGCCTCTCGGGCGCGATCTTGCTCTGGGCTATCGCGCCGGCAAGGATGCCAACGGCAGCGGCTGCGTTGTTGTGGGCGCCCTCTATTCTAGTGCGTAGGTCCATCACCCCTCACCAGAACAACCAGCCCTGACTTCACGCCGGCACGCACGATGGCGGGGTTGAGTTCGTAGGCCTGCCAATTCGCGATGGCCATGAACTCGGGCTGGCTCGACCAGAGGAGGTCAACGTCCGTGTGCCCCTCCTCCGTGCCGGCCCATGACATCATCACCTCGAAGCGACCCCCAGATGGGGTGCTACCCTCAGCCTCGCCTATCAAGCCGGCCAGAATGAGACGCTCGCCAGCGAGGTCAACGCCCTGGCCGAGGATGTAGCGGCGGGCGCCTGTGAGTAGGGGCTTGGGTTTGAAGGGGTTGGGTATGAGGCCCATATCACCACCTCAGCCCAAAGGCCCGCATCTCATCCTGAAGGTGGGCCTGCTGGGCCTCGATCTTCTCGTGGATGCCTGCCGGCGCCGGCCAGTCTTCATCGTGGGTGTGGTTCTTGAGCCAGCGGGCGGCGCGGTTCCACTGGTGGTCCGCGAGGGCCTGCTCGATCTCAGGGCGGTCAGGAAGCGGAGCGAATACGACAGCCTCCCTTTTGCGCTTGGCCTCGGGGCGCGAGGCTCCCTTCCAAAACTCATGGGCCATCATCTTGCTTATCGCGTACTCCTTAGACTTTGGCATCACGCATCCTATCTATTGCTGCACGAGCATGGTCCCAGGCCAGCTTGATCAGCTCCTCATCGACCCGGTCGGCGTCTTTCGCCTTAGCGATCTCCTTCGTATAGCCGTGGCCCTCATCGCCGTCACGCTTCCATGCGACGGCGCGTCTGCGCCCATAACGCATCGGCTCGCTGACTATCTCGAAGGCGATGCCACGGTGGGTGTGGTGGCCAAGGGCTGGACCCTCAGCCTCATTGCCTGGGATGTCGTTCGCCGTCACGCCGGGCGGGAGATTGAAGCCGGTCATCACATCATCCTCTCATCTATTACACCGACCAAGCCGACCCACGCCGTCTCTTCTTGCGCGCCTTCTCATATCGGTCCATGTGGACACTCTCGTTTATATCCATGCCGCCGGCAAGGGTTAACAGGAAGGCGTCGGCCCGGTCGGGGGAGTGCAGGCCGCGCTTCTTCATGTCATCTTTGCTCTCGACCTTGAGCTTGCCGTTCGAGAGGAAGCTGTACTTTGGGCCGGTCAACTCCGCGATAAGCGCATCGTCGTCGGGCAGCTTGCAGTCGCGCTTGTCGAGCCACTCCCTGCCCTCGAACCAAAGCTCATCGCGCTTGCGGCTGAAGCGTTCCTTCGCCGCCGGCATCTCTCCGACATTGAGGCCACGCACGCCGGCCAGCTTCAACTCGTGCAGGCGGTCAACCACGCCGGCACCGATACCGATGACATCCACTATGATCTCGCTGGGCCGCATGTCGTCGTAGGTCTGGCGGTACTCATCGACCACTCGGCCCACGGTCTGCATCAGGTCCAACCCTCGCCACACCTTAACCGGCTCCAGAAGCACGTTCCCCCGGCGCTTGGCGAGGGCTGTAGCGTCATCTCCGAAGCGAGCGACATCCAGGCCCCAAACTACGTTGTAGGCCTCTGACGGCTCGACCTCGCGCACCAGGGCGCTCTCGCAGAGGTGGACGGGGATGACGCTGTCGTCCTCGCCGGTCGGGAACTCACCCAGCACACGGACGCGATAGACGTTGCTGTCGATGCCATAGGTATCTGCCACCTCCTCGGCATAGTCTGGCCCGACCCTGGTGCTGTCGAGGGAGCTGACCTTCTGCGTCCACCAGCGTTGGCGGTTCTTGTGGAAGGCGTTGAAGAAGTGCCCACTCGTTTGCGTGGGGTTGCCGGCCATCAGCGTCTTCGCGCCGGCAGTGGACATGGCGCCCTGACCGACCTCGAAGATGATCTCATCGACACCGCTCGCCTCGTCCACGAGGAAGAGCATGTTGTCGGAGTGAAAGCCCTGGAAGGTCTCAGGCGTCTCACGCCGGGCCGTCCGTGCAACGGCGAAGCTCTCCTGGGGCGACAGGGCCAGCTCGATGGTCTCGCTCTTCACCGTCAGCCAGCTCTTGAACGGCTCCAGCATCTTGCGATGCCACTTGGCCACCTCGCCCCACAGCACGTCGCTCAACTGATGGGCTGTCGGCGCCGTGCAGGCCACCTTGGCTGGGAAGTGTGTCACCAGCCACCAGAGTATGACCCACGAGAGGTACGCTGATTTGCCAACGCCATGTCCCGACCGAATGGCGATGCGGTCCTGCGCCGGCAGCGCCATCAGTGCCTCGCGCTGCCACTCCTCGATCTCCTTGACGCCAAGTACGTCAGTGACGAACTGGACCGGGTTCCCCTTCCACGTCTCCATCACCGGCCTCAGGTCTTCCATCGCTGAGGCTGGCGAGGAAGGTGGTAATCTCATCTCGATAATCGACTGTGACATTCTGCTGGGCCTTTCCCCATGCTCGATCAAGGATGGAGTTCGCCGCGCCCACTCGGGCGGAGCCATTCTGCTCCGTGTCCATCATCACATCCTTGAGGGTCTGGAGAGCATCAACCGTCATGGCCTTCGAGGCCTCCCTGACCTCAGGCGGGACAGCCGTCCTGCCGCCGGGGTTGCCACTTTGACCGGGCTTGAATTGGCCTGATCCCGTCCTGTTCTCAGAAGCCACCTTCGGCTTTGCGACTGGCTCGCAAGTAGTCCCGCCATCCCCCGCAGCAGCAGCCTTTGGCGTCGGCTCGCCAGCCACTGCCCTCAGCTTCCTCCGTGCCCAGGCTGCCTTCATTGCCTTTGAGCGTGCTGCCTTGGTCTTTGCGGTGTCGGCCATTATCCATTCATCTCCGAAATTTTAGCCCTCTCCAGCCTGATGGCCCGGTCGATCTTCTCGGCGCACTTGGGGCAGTAGTGGGCGCAAGTCAGTTGCTTATCCTTCGGGAGGTCTTTAACAAAGGTCAGGACCACATACTGCGCCCACGTCGCCGGCAGAGGGTGTGTCGCGGGTGAGTGCATCACCAAGTCAACATCCTCCTCACTTTCCACAAAGCCGCACGCATCGCAGGTGTACTCCATGGTCGCCGGGACTTCCTTGATACCCACCTACTCCTCCTCCAATGGTACGTCTCGCCACTCGTAGCCACCAGCGCCATCGTGGAACTCTTGCTGGAGGATGCGGACACCCTCCTGCAAATTCGAGGTGCCTATCACATCCCTCAAGGGGACGTACTTTGTCACAAACCTCAGTCTCCCCGTGATCATGGCTCTATCCACACCACCCATCATCTATCCCTTCATCTATCATCCATTGGATCATCTATAGCATAGATGCCTGTGCGGTCACAGCCCCCGCAACTCTTCCTGGGTTCTCGGGAGATGTTCTGGCTCCTGGCTCTTGAGGCCACGGATGATCTCGGAGACCCTCGCCCCCGAAGTTCCGTGCCTGACACCTATAGCGTCGAGCGTCATGTCGGGATACCGCTTCGCCATCACAATGATGGCCTCCTTGACCTCGCTCTTGACAGGCGTCCGCCGCTGCTTCCTTGCCCGGCGGACTGGCCTGTCCCTCGACATCAGCTTCACAGCGGCCCTGATCTCGCGAGCCACATCGAAGGGGTGAACGTCCTCGCAATTGATCTTTATCGCAAGGGCCTCCAGCATCTCTCTCGCCTTTGGAATATCGCTAGGCATCATCACACCCCCATCCATTCTAGGGCCAGCAGAATTACCAGCGCCCCAACGCATCCCATTACCAGCCAAGCCGTGGCATCCGCCCGGCCCCTGGCTCGCTCGATCCTCTTGATGGTGTCTTCATCCATCTTTCATCTCCACCAGCGCCGCGCAGATTGCGAGGGGCAGCAGTTTTAGATCGGGCTGTTCATCTGTAGTGAACGCGATGATGTCAAGACGGTCCATTGCACCAATCAGGACTGCTGTCCAATCGTCCCCAGCCAGCGCCAGCGCATCGTCCACGCTGCGGGTGGGGTCGGGGCGGTCAAGGTAAAATTGCCCGCTTGGTGAAAGCCAATCCCACCTGCCAGTCCAGCCATCTTCAAATTCAATATCTTTTTTACGCTCCCACCCATGCGCCAACAGCACAGCATCGCTCAGTTCGCGTGATCCAGTGGTGGCGGTGGTGCCATTACGGTCGGACGTGCAGCGGTTTGTGCAGCTTCCATATTTACTAAAACCCTCCATCGCCTTGTCGCGCTGGGCCTGGGTGGTGCGGATCAGGTTGGCCTGTTCTTCCATTGCGCTGGCAGCGAGGGCGGTCCAGTTCTGGGGCGGCGCTACACCACGAGCGTCAGCGAGCCGCAGTTCTCGTATCAGTCCCGATACTCCATCAACCATCACTCACCTTCCAGCGGCGCCAGCCTGCCGCATCCATTGCATTCCCAGAAATGTTTGAAAAGCCGCATCCCATAGCCACTGCTGTCGCCTGGATGTAGGAGAAACCATTTGCCCTCGCACTTGCAGGGGTCTGGCTTATAGAGATTAATCATCAGCCTTATCCACTACCTGGGCAGCGGCGCCGGCATCGGTCGCCGGCATGCCCTCCGCGATCCTCTCAGCCAGCCACCGGGCGCTCTCGACCGGCAGAGGCAGCTCGAAGTAGCCCCGGTCGTATTCGGCCCTCACCATGAAGGTGTCGCCCTCCCAGTAGCCATTGAGCTTGCCGCTGGAGTGCATCAGCATCACTCACCCTCTCCGCTCGCGGTAATAAAACCGCAGCTACAAGGATCACCTCTTTCATTGGCGCAATTGTACAGGTGGTCTCCGTACTTGCGGAAATTGTCCTCCCACTCATTCCGCTGCGCCTCAGCAACATCGAGCTTATCCTTCAGCATCTGCATTGCCTTGGCGACCATTACCGGCAACTCCTTTCCATAGCATCCATAATCCTAAGGGTGCGCTCATTGAGGTCCGTGGTGGACCTGATCAGCGCCCGCACGTCTGGCTGTTCGTTGGCCTTGAGGGTGGCTATCTCCTCCTTGAGGTCGCTGCCCTGGAGTGTCACCAGGACAAGCAAGCCTACCGAAAAGGCCAGCATGCCAAGGGTGATGCCGTGCCCCCATTCCATCACACCCACCCCCCAGTCGAGGCATCGAGCTTGGCAAATTCTCTCGGCGGCTTGGGGTTCTCGATGAAATGTTTGCACGTCAGGGCACCGTGCCTGAACTTGGGGCCGGGCGCCTTGGTGTTCGAGAGCTTGACGTACTCCTGGCACCAGCCCTTCGCCAGCACGCCCTTGACGGAGTACATATGGATACCCTCAGGCGGCGTCCAGTGGACGCAGTGGCGGCACCTCTTGGCTGAAGGGCCTTCACCTCCCCAGTGGGCCTGCCCCTTCTCTGTGCGGCCCCTGGCTCCGACCAAGGTCGGCTCAGTGAGCTTCTCCAGGGACAGCTTGGCGTCCACCTTTTTGCCGGCACGCTTCTCGGCGCTGGCGTCTTTGGTCATCCAGTCAGCGGGGTAGTTGGATGGCATCACTCATCCTTTCATGTTGGGCTGTTACTTGACCTGATACCTCATGGCCTGGGGCCGGGTGATCCTGCCGGCATGGAAGAGGCGGGAGAGGATGACCTTGGTCGCCAGGAGATCGAGGCCGGCAGCCGCCGCGATGGTCTTCGAGTTCAGCGGTTTCTTCGACGCCTTCAGAACGGCGTAGACCTTGTGGTTGCTGTCGGCATCGACGGGCACCTCGACCTTGGCGGCGTCGAAGTTTTCGAGCAGGTATACCGCCGCCGATCCGCGCACCTGAAAGCCACCCACGGTCTCGCCGTGCTGGTTGGCCTGCCACTCGTGCGAGCTGACACGCTCGATGTGGCCAAGGCGCTGCCCATCGCCGTCTGCGACGTGATAGCCCCCCTCAGGGGCCTTGCTGTAACTGAAGTCTGACATGATCTTATCCCTAATGAATTGAATGGCGCGGCGCATCGTGGAGTACCTCATCCTCTAAGACCTCGACATCGTCCCTGGCGTCGAGTTCCTCCATGATTTTCTTGTGGGCACGCCGGCACTTGGATAGCCTCTCCGCCCCCTCAAGGAGGGTGGCGTAAAGCTCCGCGTCCTTACCCTCGAAGGCGTCCGCCGTGGCCGGGTCCACGAGTTCGTCATGGGCGTCAGCGATGTCATTGATGGCCTGACAAGTGGCGGAGTTCGCAGCGTCCGCCGCCTCGACCAAGGCCCTGATTTCACACATCCTACACATGGCTCATTATGCCCCCTGAAAGGTCCGCCCGTCAAACGCCCGCAAGAGGCTCACGGCACTCTCACGATTGTTTGCCTCAAGGACGGTGTGATGCTCGCCATCGTGAGGAGCATAGTTCATCGTCTCCTCAGGCAGATGGCTCCAGGCCATGGTGCGGCCAAAAACAATCTCATGGACGCACCAGTAACCGTTGTGCCGCTGTTCCATCCAGCGAATGCTCTTGACCCAGGTGCTAGCCATCGTTCGCCGCCCTCGGCTTCACGTCCTTGACGGAGTGATAGCGCCGGCCACCCCTCGGCCCGCTGTAGCGCACCTCGGCCCAGCCCTCACGAAGGGCGCGTTCGAGGTGGTTGTGACGGGCAATGCGAGCATTGGGGTTCGAGCCGACATCGCCAGGGGCGAGGCCGTTGTCTCCGTGGACCTCGTCGTACCAGAGTTCACGCAGGGTGCGGTCGTACTCGTTGTGCTTCAGGATGGTCATATCACCCTCCTACCGACAGACCCGCCGACACGATACCGTCGATCAGGTTCTGGGCGGGGCGGTGGTCGACATAGAACTGCTGGCCAACCCACTGCCAGTCCTCGATGTGGACGTTCTCATCGAGGAACTCCTGGGCGGCTTCAGTGAGAGGGGCGAACCCCACCACAGTGCCGTGGTCTGTTGCTTTGAAGTCGGACATCACATCATCTCCTGTTTATCTTCCGACAGTCCTTGGTTTGTCGGAAGATTGTGTAAAAAAATGGAGACGGCCTAAGCCGCCTCCTCGTGGATCGTCAGGCGGGTCACCACCGTCTGCGGCGTGCCCTTGTAGTCGTCATGCTTTTTGACGGTCGCCGTCACATGGGCGGTGTCACCTTGCTCCAGCACGTCAGCGGCAGAACCAGAGCCCGAGGCCCACCAGATGATCACGTTGCCATCGGTGTCCTCGAAGCGATGCAGCGCGGTGCTGCCCCACTGGCTGTCATGCCAGGACTTGTGAACCAGGGTGACCTCGCCCAGGTCCAGGCGTTGCTTGGCCTCTCCGATGTGGCTGCTGGGGCGGGCTTCGCGGTGGGCGGCTTCGACTGCCTTCTTGATCTCCGCTTCCTGCCAACGCTGGTAGACGCTGATGGCTGAGGCGACGATCCCGGCAGTGGCGTAGGTCACGAAGTCATCCTTGAGCGCGACGCTGAGGTTGTGATCGAAATCGCTGCGGACTTCGCGGGAGGCGATGTGCTGGATGGTATCGCGAGCAACCTCGATGTCCTTCTCATCGGTATGGATCTTGAAGCCCTTGGCAACCTGCTCCGGGGAGAGGAAGAACTGGCCCCAGGCGGTGTCAGCAGTGGCAGTGTACTCAGGAATGTTCCTGGCAGCGCCGCGAGAGACCCAGCCATTCTTGCGGACGCAGGCGCTGGTCTGGGCCAGGAACCGCTCCAGGCCAATCTCGGGATTGACACGCTCGCCGGCCCAACCCCACTCCTCGGCATCGCGGCAGATGTCCACGATCTTGTGAAAGGTCTGCCACTCAGCAACCTTCTGGGGATCGTTGTAGCCCAGGAAGTCTTTCAGGCACTGCCGGCCAACGGCCTTGGTCTCGCCGGCATCGTTCCGCAGGACGTAGGTGTCGTTGCGGCGACGTTTGGTCTGGCAGTGGTCGCAGGAACCGTCGTGCTGGCGGTACTTGACCGGCAGATCATCGACGGTGGTCTTGACGATGGTCTCGGAGTGGCTCTTGTGATCGAGCGCGGCGATCAGGGTCCAGCCCTTGATCTGCGGTGCGGCACCCTCGACCGTGACCTTGGTGTAGGTGCGGATGGAGGCGTGCTTGTTGCGGGAGGCCTCCTCGATCTTCTCAGTCGAGGTGGTGTTGAAAGCATCCTGACCCGGCAGCTTCACGGTGGTGAAGGTCTCGCCTTCGGTCAGGGTGACGGGCTCGCAGCCCAGCTTCTCGGCCTTGCGGGAGATCTTCTCGATCCGCTTCCGCAGGTGGCTGAGGTTGGCGCGGGGGATGTTGTACTGCATCAGATGGCTCCTGGGTTGGGGTGGTTACTGGACGGCGGTCAGGCCAAGCATGTCGAGAGTGATCTGGGCGTTGCCCGTGACGGGCTTGTTGTAAAAACAATCGAAGCAATACATTTTGCCCTGCCTGACATCGCCCGCGTTGGCCCACAACTCATGGCCACATTCCAGGGTGGCGGAGGTGATCTTGCCGGGGCGACGGATCATGCGGGCGGTGCTGCGGTCGGGGGCGCCCGTGGTGTGAATGATCTTGCGGATGGGTGCGGTCATCTGGGTTTCTCCTTCCCCTTCTATATAGGAGCTTTGGAGCAAAGATGCAACACTTTTCTTTCGGGAAAGAAGCCCTTATTTCCGGCCCCCCAGTTCCTCAATCTCATCCCTCTGATACACCCGCTCGATAGGCTTCACCGGATGCGGCGGTATCACCGTGACCTCGCGCTCGTTTTCACTGACCACATCAACGAGCCGTCCGCCATAAGGTCGAACGCCGGCCTTGATGCGGACCTGTCGCTTGGTTGATGCTTGCCATCCGTAACCGTTCCATTTTGCTGTAGTCATCTATCTGTCTCCTGGGTTGGGGTTGATGCCGAAGGCGCCTATGCGCCCTCAATCAGCTTCACGGCATCGACCAAGCTGGTCGCACGGATGTAGCTGGAGAAAGCTGCCGGCCACTCAACGAACCACTCGTTGGCCGCTCCGCCAGACTTCTTGCCGCCGTAAATTTCAAAAGGCGAACCGTTGGCCAGCCCAGTGAAGGTGTAGCCATCGGCCTGCTTCGTGATCTCGGTGATGCGGCTGACGGTGTACTCGCGGCCATTGATCTTGATGTTGTTGAGCGGCGAGCCGTATTTGGTTTCGGTCTGGAATTTCGCGGTGGTCATGTTCTCTCTCCCTTGTGCCCCTCATATATAGGGACGATGTCGCATCGTTGCAACATCTAAATGGGATAATTAGGCATTTTTTTGACCTATTTTTCCCATAAGGAAAAGTCTGTAATATCAATAGGTTACAGGTGGGGAAATTTGCCCACCCCTACCATCCCGCATGCTCAACGTACCTGTCGAGGCTATCTTGAAGCATAGCACCAGCATACCCGTGACCCTGCGCCTTCTCGCACAGCCGCTCGATGTCCCTGAGGCGCCAGCCGTCCACCACGGCATGGAGCGTGGCGCCCAGGACGGTCACCTCGGGCGTGATGCGGATGGTGCCCGTCTCCTCGGCCCATGGGCGGTAGTTGAGCTGGAAGCCGTCGAGCATCGACGCCGGCAGGCGCTGGTAGTAGCCGCCGGGGTCTTTCATCGAGGTCGGCCCGTTGAGCCTGGGCGACTTGGGGAAGTAGCCGGCGCTGACGGCCTCGAAGACCTTCTCGATCTCCTCGGCTGCCGCGACGTGGTTGTTGTCCAGCACCCCTTTACGAAAGAGATGTCTGATGGGGTTACCCCCGCCCTTGATGGGCGCCAGCATGCCCGCCTTGGCATCCTCGGCCCCCATTAGGTGGAGGCGTCGGCGGACCCAGCCGGGGTCTAGCCAGTGCCCGCCGAGAGGTTTATTGCTGCCGCTCATTCTCCCTCACCTTGACGTGATGATCGAAGTGGCACTGATAACAAAGCCAGCGGACCTCCAGGGGCTTGCTGTAATCCTTGTGATGCCCATGGACACCCTTCTCAGTGCCGCACTGCTCGCAAGGCTTTTTAACGACACGCCCATCACGGACAGCATTTCCAAGGGCAACGTGAGCCGCTCGTTTTTCTGGGTTTCTTTTCCGCCACGCCTCTGCTCCAGCCCTCTGCCTTTCCTTGCCCTGATCCGTGCCCGCATAAACTTTTCTCGCGGCCACACGATCAGGCCTATTCGCCCTCGCCCGGTCGTAGGCCTTGTAGTAGTCGGCCTTCCTCTCCCTAGCCGCCTTGACGGCTGCTTTATGACACTCCTTGCACCTCGGGACAGAGGCATAAAACTCACTCAACGGCTTTTGGGCGCCGCAGCCCTTGCATGTTTTCATACAAGGGTGTTAGCACAGAAACTACCTGATGGCAAATACCCTAAAATGGTATCTCATCGTTGAGATCACCACCCGGCCCGCCACCCTGCATCTGCTGCTGCGGAGCCTGCTGCCCCTGCTGCTGATACCCCTGAGGCTGCTGGCCACCCCACTGCTGCTGTTGCTGCTGGGGTGCCTGCTGTTGCTGAGGAGGCTGCTGGTATTGCTGCTGCCCCTGGTTTTGGTAGCCGCCCTGCTGCTGGCTCTGCTGCGGCGGGTCGAGCATGACCATCTTGCTGTCGAAGCCGTTGAGAACCACCTCGGTGGTGTAGCGGTCGGCGCCGGTCTGGTCCTGCCATTTTTTGGTCTGGAGCTTGCCACGGACGTAGAGCTTGCTGCCCTTGCGGAGATACTGCCCGGCAATGCCGGCGAGGGCGCCCCAGAGGGTGACCTTGTGCCACTCGACGGCCTCCTTGCGCTCGCCCGTGTTTTTATCTTTCCACTTCTCCGTGGTGGCGATACTCAGGTTGGCGACCTGGGTGCCGTTTTGTGTCTGGCGGACCTCGGGGTCGCGCCCTAAATTTCCGATAAGTTCAACTGAGTTAAGCATCGCTTCATCCTCTCCACATTCTGTAAATTAAGGCGACGGCGAATATCGCCATCCCCGCTATCATGCCCATAAGGGCGATTGCCACGATCACACTGAGAGCAGTCATCACATCATCCTTATTCCGCTGCCTGAGGGAGCCGCACATAGTACGGCGTGTGTAATGGTGGATCAACTGTGTCGCGGTACTGGTAAGTGTCCTGATCAAACCAGAGGCGCTGTTTTCCCTCCCAGTCCCCGTTCCGCTGCTTCACTACCGAGAGGCTGACACCGGCCTGGACACGAGCTTTCTCTGCCTCCTCGGGTTCAGTCTCGGGATTGTTGAGGGTTTCCTCGCGCTTACGGTTGCGGTGGATGAGGAGGACGTTGAAGCTGTTCTGGACAAGCTCCGATGCGCCCTTCACATCGTCCTGCCGGGGTGGGCCGGCATAGCTGTGATCCTTCTTCCGGGTGTGAGCCACAAGGTGGACGTGGACGTTGTTCGCGATGGCCCAATCCACCAGTTGGAACACGAGTTCCTCCTGGCCAACGTAGTCGTCCGACTTCACCCCGAGGCGCATCAAGCTGTCGATCACGAAGGTGGTGCAGCCGTATCTCGCCCTGGCGTACTCGAAGGCTTCAAGCATCGAGGGGATGTTAATCTTGCCAACATGGTCGTAGAGCAAGAGGCCCTCGCCCAACCATTCTAAGGCATAGCGGATCACCGGCTCGTTGGGATCTTTTCCTCCCGTGCTTTGCTTGACCATCCGCCTCAGCGTCTGGGCCGGCGCCATCTCCAGGCTGACCAGCAGCACCCTCGCTCCCCTCGATACCCAGTGGCAGATGCACTGTCCGACAAGCTGGCTCTTCCCTGACCCGCTCTCGCCAGACCAGAGGCTCAACTCGCCGTCACGAAAGTGGACTTTGCCCGAGGTTTTGCTGAAGGGGATTGTCTGACCAAGGTAGGTGTTCTCGGTCGGGTGCATCAGTTCGACCACCTTGTCACCGTAGACCGGCGGGCGCTGGAGTTGTTCCGGGTCGAGCGTCTCAGCCGCCTCGAAGGCCGCTTTGATCTCCTCGACCGGCACACCATCCATGAGGCACTTGTTGGCATCCTTCCTCGGTAACTTCACCACCCGGCAGCGGTGTGCCCCGAGGCGCGCGGTGATCTCCTTGACCGCAGCCTCACCCTGCTCGTCTTGATCGAGGGCAAGGAAGATGGTCTCGAACCTCTGGAGGTGTTCGTACTCGCTCTCGATCCAGTCCTGTTTGTTGCCACCTCCCCCACCGTAGGGCAGGCTCATTGCCGGGTAGCCATACTCGGCCAAGGAGAGGCAATCGATCTCACCCTCAGTCAGGGCTATCCAGCGGCAGTTGTCGGGGATGGCCTGCCAACCAAACAAAATCTTCTCACAGCCGCCCTCGGTCGGCACCGGCTGAGCGCCGTCACAAGCCTGCCGGGCCTTGGCCATGATGAGTTCATCGCCGCGCAGGAAGGGGAAGATGATGTTATGGCCGGCATCGCCCACCCGATAGCGAGCCAGCACCTCGGCTGAGATCAGCCGGTAGCCGGTGAGGTATGCAGAGCATTGGGTCTCTGGAGTTGGCGCCCGACAAATCGGTTTAGCTGGTCTCTTCCACTGGCGCTGCTCGCGGTGGAAGCTGGGCCGCTCGACGCCAAGGTAGGAGCGAATGTCGTCCAGGGCCTCGATAAGGGTCTGACGCCGGCAAGCCATCCAGAGATCAATAAGGTCGCCACCCTCGCCGGTCGAGAAGTCCGACCAGACGCCGGCCTTATTGCCGCCGATGTTGACCTTGAGGGATTTGCCTGGATTGCCGTCGATGTCTCCGACCTCGAACTCGTGGCCGACCGCCTTACCCGCCGGCAGCAGCTTCTCGGCTATCGACTGAGCCCGGTCAGCTAGTAGCCGCTTGATCGACGTGATGTCACCACTCATCCGAAAAGCTCCCCCTGGCGCTGCGCCTCTGTGCTGTGGGCTAAAATGATGCGGTCGATGACCGGCACCCATTCCGGCGGGTAGAGTGCAAAGCAATGCGATCCGCCCGCGTTGGTTTTTGGCCTCAACACCTTCGGCGGTTGGTGCCCATACTCATCGACGAACCTACGCATCACCATGTCACCAACCGACCACGTCACATGCTTATTGGGTTCGACGCGCAAGACACGAAAGCGATCAATAATGGTGGGCATCACATCCCCTCCTCACCTGTCACATTCATCCAAAAAGGCCCTCCCCATCTTCCAACTCTCGCATGCTCTGCGCCTTCCTGGCAATCTCCTCCTGATCAGTGGCCGAGAGCTTTGGGGTTGGACCCTCGTAGTCTCGGATGATGGCACCGAAGTAGGCCGATGGGTTGGTCTTGCCGGCACAGTCGTTCAGGGCTCTGACGATATCCTCCTCGACCATCCCGGCCTTAAGGGCTTTACCGACCATTGCACCCCGGCCAAAGATTTTCGCCCCAAGCTCCCAAGTCGAGGCCTGAAGCTCGTGGCCGAATGGCGTGTCGGCGCGATGATCCGAAGGATCATCTTCTTCTCTGGCTATGGCTCTGGCTCTGGCTGCTACAGGTTGGGCACTGCCTGGGGCCTGCCCGGAAGGTGCCTGTGGCAGAACGGTCTTGTTGTTTTTCAATGCCTTAGCCTTCCCACCCTTGGATGACTTTGCGGCATGTTTGGTCCTACGTTTTGAGCGATCTATGAACTCATTTTGTAATCTTTTTTGGCACCAGACTGTGCCAGAGATCGAGAAAAAGGGTTCCAGAACCGGGCGTAACTTCTCTCGCCATCGCCTTCTTGTGATGCCTAGCATGACGGCGATGCGCTCGTCCGTGGCATCCATCTGGCAGTCCGGTGAGCGCCAGGAAATCATAAGGATTTTGAGGTAGGCCCCATGCTCTTCGAGAGTGAGATGGGAGGTGTCCGCCAGATAGGCGTCGGTCCATAAAGGTAGGAAGGGAAGGTCGGTCAACGGTGCCCCCTGTTAAGGCGAAAAAAGAAGCCGGGTGACACCCTGTAACAGGCAGGATGTACTTGGTCTTGCGAACCCACGAGCGCCCCCGTGAACCCGGCTTCAACACGCTACGCGACTGGGTGGATGGGGTCAAGCATCGGTTACGGCCTTATTAGCGGCCTTCCACACACTCGCCACCCCGGCACATCTGGATACTTACTCATTTTTTTATCCTCCTCTCCACCTCGGTAGCCACACAGTCTAAAAACACCGGCAGCATATCGTCCAACACCTCGTGGATCAGGGCCTCGGTCCCGACCGTGGTCTCGGCCACCTTCTCCCCACCAAGCTGCCGGCGCAGACCCATCACCTTCTCGCGATAGACTTGCTGGCGCTCCATCATTGCCTCGGCCCGGTTGAGGTTCGAATGCACCGTCGAGTGGTCACGGAGGAAGGCCTTAGCTATCTCGGGGAGGGTAGCACCAAGCACCTCTCGCGACAGCCACATCGCAGCGTTGCGAGCGTCACAGACGCCACGCCTACGGTTGGGTCCGCGCATGAAATAGGGAGTGATGTCGAAGGCCTTAGCCGTCTCCATCTGGATGTGAGAGATCCTCATTGGGCTGGATAGATGTGGATCTCGACCGCTGCCGGGATGGTGCTATCCCAGGCCAGCGTGCCGAGAATGATTTTACAGTCATCCTCGATGAAGCCCATATCGGTAAGAAAATCGGAGATGGCCTTTTCACGATTGAACAGATCTTGGCGGACATTGGTCTCGCGCCGAAGAAGATAAGTGACCTTGACCTCGCCACGAATAGGCTCCGCTGGACGGCGGACAGATAGGGCACAGAGATCAATCCACGCCTTGTAGCGACGGCTCTTGATCCTGCCGGCACGGGCGTTGTTATTATAGAGCGCCGAGAGCGGGGGCGGGAGTTCAGGAAGATGGATGACCTTAGCCATCCACACGCTCCTGCTCCAGGCGGTCGAGGGTCGTCTGCACGGAGCGCAGCTTGGCCAGGGTTGGCATGGTCTCGCCATAGAGCCAGCGGCGAACGGTTGATCTCGCGAGGCCGGCGGCTAGCGCCACCTTGTCGGAGGACATCCCCAGCAGCTTGATGCGCTTGGCGATGTCGTTGATGTCCTTGTCCATCGTTGCAACATGGCCATGGATGCGACACCTGTCAACTTTTTTCTTGACGCTGTCGCATCAATGCCCATATGTTGGCGACGGCTCACACGAGCCAGGGGGCTAGACCGGCTCCAGCCTTCCCGCCCCGGTCCCACTCTGGGGCGGGGAGGCACCTCTAACAGGATGACGTGATGACCAAACACCTTCGACGCCTGACCCGTGAACTCGATGCCCTCGGCATCCGAGACTGGTCAGTCCATGATGGCAAGCGCCATCAGCAACTACGGTTTACGTCCTTGTCTGGGCAGAGCCGTATGGTCACTATTGGCCGCTCGCCCTCGTGTCAGAGGGCCATCAAAAACTCCGTCGCTGACGTGCGGCGAGAAGCGAGGAGATAGACGTGCTGGTAAAGATTTCCGAAGCCATCGAGACCGATTGCTGGCGCCGCGACGGCACCAAGTGCAACGCCGTGGCTTGCATGGGTTGGCGCTGGGCTGAGAAAATTCCCAAGCCGATGCAGTTGCCCTGCGAAAACCGTGCGGCCCTGGTCGCAGAGGATGGCGCCGCTGCCGCCAGCAGCTTCATCCCCCCTGACTTTGTCTTTACCGCCGCGAAGCTCTCGGGCGGGAAAAACCCAGACGGCTCGCCCATCATCGAAGCCGGGGCGTATTGGGAGGAGCCAGAGGATCAGGCCCGCCGCCGCCGCCGTGGGGTCTGCGGCATAGTGGGGCCGGTGGCACATGACTGACCGCCCCATCCACGAGGACACGCCGCTGCCGGGGTTCTATCGCACACGCGCTGTGCGGGGAGGCCCCTGGCTCCCGGCGATCATCTGGATGGAGCCGGGCGACATGGATGAGAACGGCGAACTGATGTCGGACGATACTCTCTGCTGCATGATCAACGGCATCGCAGCGAACCCCTACGAACGATGGACTTGGCTCGCCGGCAACCCCATCAGCGCCGAGGAATATTTTGCCCTGCTGGGCCAATCCTCGGCCCCTTCCGCCCCGGCGCCTAACAAGCCGGTTGACCCGCTCACCGACCCGACAGTATTCTAACCAACGGATGAAGGAGACAAGACCATGAGTGATGCAGTCCCCGAAATTGGACACAACGATCCGCCCAGCCCTGTGCTGGAGAAGCTTCAGTCGGAATACGAGGCGCAGCTTAATCGTGCCCACGAACTGACCATCGCCTTCTCTCGCTCGCCCTCCGTAATCGAGGATGATGAGACTGCCGGCAAGGTCGGTGATTTTGCGAAGCAGTTCGCCGCCGTCATCAAGTCTGGCAAGGCTGCCCACAAAAAAGAGAAGCAGCCCTTCCTCGACAACGGGCGCATCGTGGACAACTTCTTCAAGGCTCAACTGGTCGAGCCGATGGAGAAATTCCGCACCGCGCTCATGGACCGCCTCACCGTTTACGGCAAGGCCAAGGCAGATGAGGAGCGCCGCGCTCGCGAGGCCGCTGAGAAAGCGGCCCGCGAAGAGGCGGAACTCGCCGCGAGCCTAGCTGAAGAAGCAGCCGAGACCATGCAGACCGATGCCGAGGTGGATGAGGCTCTTGTCGCCGCCGAAAAGGCCCAGGCTGCCGAGGAAGCCGCGAGGAAGGCGCAGGAGGCCACTGAGGCCAGCAACGCGGAGCTGTCTCGCACTCGTGGCCAGCGTGGCTCCGTAGTGAGCCTGACCACCACCATGAAAGGTGAGCTGGTCAGCCGCGCCGCCCTCGACCTTGAGGCCCTCCGCCAGCACATCAGCGAGGACGCCCTGGAAAAGGCTATTCGCTCCTTCGTCAAAGCCGGCGGCACTGAGCTTGCCGGCGCCCGCATCTACGAACACACCAGCGCAACTGGGCGCTAGTTGGGGCGGGTAAAATGGCCCGGCCAGCGGCGGGGTCAGGTGACCACCTCCTTTCACCCACCTCGGTGGGCTTTCAGTGGTCAAGAGAGGCGCCCTGAAGTGGCTCCCGCCGGCCCGAAGGGGTAGTATTGGCCCAAGGGCGCCGACCGCCGCAAAACATTTTTGGATGGAGACAGTGATGAACGAGACAGACCATCAAGCCGATAACGTGGGCGAAATATTCCCCGCCCTCATCGCATTCCAGACGGAGGTGATGGGCGTCGAGAAGAGTGCGACAAACCCCCACCTCGGCAACCAGTATGCCGACCTCGAAGCCTATCTCAAAGCGACCCGCCCCGTCCTGGCCAAGCACGGCCTCGGCGTGACACAGCGGTGCTTCCCCGGCCCGCAGGGACTGGTCCTCGTGACCACCCTCATCCACACGAGCGGCCAGTGGATGTCGGACGGCGGCGTCCCGGTGCCGTATGACGGCGCACGCAAGGGCGTCAACGTCAATCAGGCCATGGGCGGGGCCATCTCCTATGCCCGCCGCTATGCCTACGCCGCCATCCTCGGTCTCGTCCAGTCCGATGACGATGGCAACAGCGCGTCCGCGCCGGCAGGCGAGCCGCAGTCGCCCGTCCCGCTGCAACCCGGCTACGGTGGCCAGACCGCCCAGGAGCCTCCCATGGCGCCTCCTCAGGATCCTTCTCCCCCACCAGGGTGGAACGAGCCGGGACCGAAGGAGCAGCCCCAGGCGCCTGCCCAGGCCCCAGCAAATGGCATCTCACCGGAGTTGGCAGGGTGGGCCACCACACTGCGGACCCAGCTTCGCACGGCGCCGCACGAGACGGCCATCAAGCACACCTGGGAGAACCCGCAGAACCAGATCCGGCTCGCGGAGATCGAGGCAGCCTCGACCAAGGGCTACAACCATCTGGTCGAGGAGTACAACAAGGCCATCCAGCGGGTGACGAATGCTGCCGGCTAGGCGGAAGGCAGGACTGAAGGGTGGCATCAAAGCCAAGGATGCCGCCCGCCGCTCCTTCCCCCGGCACCGGAAGTGGATACGGGGCTTCGCCTGCTCGGTGCCGGGGTGCGAAGACGGCCCCATCGAGGCAGCCCACGTCACCATGCCTTTGCCGGAAGGAAAGGCTCACCTCAAAGGCGGCGTCAGCCAGAAGTGGCACGATGCCGTTTGCATCAGCCTCTGCCGAAAGCACCACGCGGACCAACATAGCGAAGGCTGGGAGCGGTTCGCCAAGATGCTGCCGGGGGGAAACCCGATCAAGCTCGCCTTCGAGTTCGCCGGCCAGTCTCCGGTGCAGGAGGTGAGGGACGCGGTCAAGTGACCAAGCACTTCTTCTACGTCAGCAGCGACCTGAAACTCGCCCCCGATGACGAGGTGGGTCTGGAGCGGCTCCAGCGCATCGGGGTCGGCGGGGCCGTCGAGGTCGAGGTCAAGCAGCCTCGGAACATCAAGCACCATCGGAAGTTCTGGAAAATGATGGATTTGGTCCGCCGGCAGTCCGTCCTGGAGGACACCTACCACACCACGAAAGCACTCGTGAATGCCTTCAAGCTGGAGATAGGTGTAGCCGAGGCTGTCATCAGACCAAGCGGGGCCATAGTGATGATCCCCGGCAGCATCGCCTTCACCAACATGGAGCAGGGCGAGTTCGACGCCTTCTACAACAACGCCATCAAGATCATCGTGCGGGAGTTCTTAGGCGGTGGCCCCGAGGATGAGCAGGGGCTGCGGAATGAAATCGAGGAGATAATCAGATAATGGCCAAAGTCGCTGGAATAATCCTTCACCTCTCCATGGCAGAAGTGGAGGCCCTGTCCCACATTCTAAACAAGGCCCCTGAAGAGATGTACCCGACTAAAGATATGTTTGACAGGGCGCTCGTTATCCGCACAGAAATATACGATGCCGTGTCTGACAATAACTGGTCTACCTCGCCCTGAGGGCCTCCTCCAGCCGATCAATCTCAGCATGCGCCCGCTGGAGCTTCCGCCTCAACACCTCGATGCGCTTGATCAGCCACGCCGGCACGGCTTCGCCCCTGGCTCGTAGCTGCGCCGCCTTGGCCTCCAGGGCCGACAGTTCGTCAATAATCCGCTGGCCGGCAAGCTGGAAGATCTCGTGCCGGGTGTCGTCCACATAGCGTTGTGACGCCGGCAGCCATCCGCCGATGGAGGCCCAGGCCGTGGCGATGCTGGTCGTCGCGGCAATGCAGGCCGCGAGGGCGATGAGGGCCTTGCTGACGGTCGAGAGGTCAGACAGCCGCTGGCTGATCCGTCTAACCACCGCCCTTGCCCTTCATCAGCTTCGCCTTGTCCCAGGACCGTGCCCCGGTATAGCCGAGGTAACCAGCACCGAAGAGGCCCAGGAGAGGCTCGGGGATGGCGCCCAGCCAGTTGCCCACGCCGACCGTGATGTTGTTCGCGGTATCGGGGTTGAAGGCATAAAGGATGCCCATCGGGATCGAGGCCAGGATGAAAATATAGATGACATAAAGGAAGGCCGGTCGAGCGCGAGAGGTCCAGGGGTCAGCCGACTTGGCCTCGGCCAGGATGGCGCTCATGTAAATTTCGGTCTCACGAAACTTGCCGTCCTGCTCCAGCTTCATCAGCTTGGCGCGGGCATTCGCCTTTTCCTCCTCCGTCTCGAAGAGGTTGTCGATCAGACTGCCAGCCACCTTTGCCAGGGGGCCGGCGAGCATTGCTAATGGGAAGGCCATCACTTCCTCCAATCCAAAAGTTCGTAGTGCGGGCGGTCATTCAGGCTATTGTCTCTGAGGTCCGTATCACCGTCCCAGTCGTTGCCCCATCGAATGGGGATCGACATCCACTTTGCCGTGGTCATCACCACGCCGGCAAAGTAAGCCATCCGCTCGATATCCTCCCAATCGACCGGGTAGGGGATGGCATCGACGGCCCGGCTCGGATCGAGGTTGTGGGGCGATTGACCAAACCGGGCCTTCGACCGCTGAGGCCGGGCGTTGAAGGCAGCCATCTGCTCCTCCTCACCCCGGTGGCCGCAGATAATCGAGCAATCAAATGTCTTGACCACCTCTTGGAACAGGGACTGGAGACGCGGGTCACACGTCTCCAGGCGCCCTGTCGAGGTTTGACCGAAGGTCGGCATTACTTTGGCATGCCGGCACGAAGGGACATGATGGCGGGGCCGAAGGCAAGCTCTGGAAGCTGCGTCCAGAACTGGCCGAAGGTGATCTCACCCGTGAAGAAGCCAATGACGGCCTGGGCGAAAACGAGAAGGCCAATGAGGTACGTCCGCTTGCCGGCGAGAAAGTTGAGCGTCAGCAGATTATCAACGATTGATTTGCTGGTGTCAGCCATGGTCTTGCCTTCAGTGGTGTCGGGAAGAGGATATTCTAGACTATTTTGAGACCTTATCCAAGATCAACTGGAGGGTCGTTTCCTCGTCATGTATGTGCTGCGCGAGGGCCGTCTCCATGCGCTCGACGGAATGCGTGTTTGCGGCGACCGTCGCATTGAGAGCGGCGATGCCGGCGCGATCCTTCGAGAGGGCGTGAGTATGGCCGTCGATCTCTTTCTGCATATGGGTGACAACAGGCCCGTTGGATTTGCCGAGGCGGCGCTCGACCGAGAAGGCCCACGCCAGCATGCCGGCTGCTGTCGTCAGGAGCGCCCCAACGCCCCACCTCGTCGTCTCGTCTACCAACGGATCTTCTCCCCCTGAGACGGCGGCTTGACGCGCTCCCAATTCTCCCCGGTGCCGATGATGCACGACGCCTGCGGCCGGCTGACGAGCAGCGACCATGAGCCCGCCGGCGACACGTAGAGTTCGACCAGCGTTTGCTGCTGGTCGCTGACGCCGCGGCCGGCGACGCTCTCGCTGTACTTGCCGCTCAGGCTCTCGACGATCTTGCCTCGCGGGCCGCACATGACGGCGTGCGCGTGGGCGGCCGACAGCCATAGCCAGATCAAGAATAAGGCGCCGCCGACGATCAGGAAGTACCCAAGCGGGCGCATGGCTACCGGGTAGGCTCGTCCGCGTCGCGAGCCGTGCGGTTCTTGTAGCCGGGAGCCGCCGCCGCCGACGCCACCAACTCGTCGTCGGTCGCCGGCATCGAGCTAACTGACGGGTCCGCTTTGAGGCGCTGCACCTCGGCACTCGCCATGCGCTTGGCGCAATTGTCGATCTTGCCCTGCAGCGGGCCGGCGAAGAGCCAACCCACGATGTCGGCCGGATCGTTCATATCGCCGGCGTCGCGCAAGTCGTTTTCCAGCGCCTTGAGGGCATTACCGCTGACGGTTTTTGTGTGCGCCTGCCCTTTGTATTCGACGGTGATTTTGAGCGTCATGGTCTGCTCCTGCTAAACGCGTTTAGTGATTGAGAGATAAGAGCTGGCGGATATGTCTACGACATCAGAGCCGCCGACGATGGTACAAATTATATTGGTTAACGTGTCGGACGCGTCCATATCCATCGTGAAGGCCATGGGCAATCGACCTTGGCCGGCGGGAGTATCCCGCGCAGTCGTGGCGTAGATGTCATAGCGCGCTAGCGGGATGGTCCGGTTGCTTGTAGTCATGTTGATGATGCAGCGCGTCATGCCGCTGGTGACGCCAGAGAAGCAAAAGTGCAGTAGTCCGTCATAGGTGCCTGTCACCGGGGCCGTGAAAACGTCGCTCGCGAAGTTGCTGCCCTGGTCCCTGATTTCACTGCCGCCCCACGTTAGCGTCTGGGCGGTCCCGGCGCCCGTCACGTTGGCCTGGGCGTCGCCAAAAACCATCACGTCGGGTTGGAGGGGAAAGCTGATCTCGCCGCCGGCATGGAAGTCCGCCACCTTGGCCCCGGCGGCGGCTACGGCGATGTTATTGGCTCCGATGCGATAAATACCGTTGTCAGTGTCGTCTTTGAAGGTGAGCCCAGGAGCTCCGACGGCGCCGTCGTCGGCGGGGATAACGTCACCGCTGGCCAAGCCGGCAGCAACAACAGGGTTTGTCACCGTCACCCAATTCGTGGCGTCCAGGGCGAGGTACTCCCTGGAGTTGCCGGCGGCGAGAGAGTTGGCATCCACTGCATCCGCCGCGCCACCATCAATCGTGTCCGATGAGGCAGGCCAAATCTGAATAGTCTGGGCGGCATCGTCGTTGATGACCAAAATGCGAGCATTAGCGACGGCAGTGAAGAGGGCCACGCCGTCACCATCAGTCCCAGAGACGGTCACTCGATTTGTATCGGTGGTCAGGGCGGTCGCGCCGGCCTGGGTCTGGGTGGTCCCAGCAGTCACGTTATCCGTGAAAGACCGATACAAAGAACCCGTAAGGGTTGCGCTAGTGAGGGTGCCCGCAGCGGGGGTGTTGGCGCCGAGGATGCCGTCCATGCCGCCCGAAGCGGTGATGACAGGCGTGACCGCCATGGCCGCGCTACTGAGGTCCACCTGGGTGGTTAGCGTGCCTGCCGTCTGCGTCTTAATCAGGAGACTGGCGTCCTCGGAGGCGTCCGTCACATCATCAAACTGGACATCCATTGACCCGTAGGTCACCTGACTGCCGGCACTGTCTCGACCGTCGAAGAGAACTCGACCGCCGAAGTCGGCATCGGCGGGGGAGGCGCTGTCTCGAAACAGGGTGAGGTCGGGCGCGGCGGTGGCGCCAGCATCGTGTGACGTGATGGTCTTGTTGAGTTGCGGCAGGGACTGGTTCGTCTGGCTCAAGATGGCAAGCTCGACCGCCGTGACGGTCGCCGTCAGAGAGCCGGTGTCCCAGGCCACGCTGACCTGCGTGCCGGTGCTGAAGCTCACGTCCGTGATGGTGCCGTAAAGCCAAGTGGGGACAGTGTCGAGGGCGCGGATGCGGCGACCGATGTGGTAGGTCGCGGTGTGGGTGCCAGACAGGCTGATGGTCTGGCCGTCTTTCCTGATGGTCGAGGTCGCAACGTCATCGCCGTGGCTGAACCACTCGGCTTGGCTCCACTGCTTCTTGATGGCGCGGTGGGTCTCTCGGGCCGTGTTATTTACGGTGGACGGAGCCATCCCCTCGGGCCAACCATCGGGCGGGGTCGCATTGTTCGATGCGGCGGTCGTTGACCAGCTTCTGATGTCTGCCATGGTCTCTTCCTACGGCTGATAGAGTTGCGGGCCACCCTCGACCGGCTCTGGCTCCGTCATTTGCGGCCCCCGAATGTCCGTGATCGAGGGCCTCTCCTGCGCCATGATGGCCGTCAGCATACGGGTCACATTCTCTGCCGTCCATCGCGTCTTGGGAGCCTCGAAGCCGGTCGTCATGTGCTTGAGGCCGTCGCCCATGAACCAACGCCTGAGGACGTAGAACTTGGCCAGCTTGCCCAGGTTGCGAAGGGGGTGGACCGCGATAGCTGCCGCAATCAAGGCGCCAGCCCCGGCGCTCATCTTTGTCGTCAAGAAGTGAGTAACCCTGGAGAACTTCTGCAAGTCCGTGGCCGTCTCCCTACCGAACATGGCGACCAGCGTGTCGTCGCCCATATCCTCGACCACCTTCCGCAACTCCTTCCCGAGGATAACCTCGACCACCGGGTCTTCAGCCTTCGTGAAAGCCTTCTCCAGGAGGACGCCCATCGAGTTCTCCTTGATGGCTGCCCACTCAGGGGAGCTTTCGCCAAGGAAGTCACGCACGGCGGCAATGCTCCTGGAGCTATGGGGGCGCAGGAGGGTCCGCGCCTCACGCTCGGGGTCGAAGGTATCCTTCGAGAACCGCTTCACAAAGGGCATAGCAGCGAAGGCCTCAAGCTCCTCATCAGCGGCCCGCATGGCAGCGAGGGCATCCTTGGTCGGGGAGTTGGTTAGCTTCTCAAGGGGATACTTCCCATTCCGCACCGATGCCTGCTTGGCGAACTCCCGAATGGCAGTCGCTCGCTCGCGACCATAGACCTCGTCCAGGGCAAGGCCCATTGCCTTGATCTTCCGGTGGAGCATCGGGCCGCTGACCACATCGGCAGCGTCGAGGCTCTCATTGAGCATGCTCTGGAAGTGGCTGTCAGCAACCTTGTTCCATTCCTCCGCCGGCAAGAGCTTCTTCACCGCCTTGATGGCACCGCGCCGACCCGGCTTGATGATGTAGCTCACCACATCATCAGGGTCGACAGCCCCAGGCTTGCCGGCATCCCTGGTCAGCTTGCGGATGTAGGTGTTGTCGTAATCGCGCATCTTCTGGGCATACCACTCGGTGGTGTCCTTGAGATATTTGACCGCGTCCTGAAGCTCGGCCTTCGACCTGCCGGCGCTGATGAACTGGCCTTGCGCGTTTCGGATCTGCTCCTCGCCCACCTCACTAAAGGCTTTGTCGGCAGCCTCCTTCAGCCGGCCAGCGTGATACTTCGAGACACCGGGAATGATGTCGGGGTCATAGGCAGCCTCACGCAAGGTCGTCCTGACGGCCTGCATCTGCTGTGCCGTGATGTGGTCGGGCAGGTCATCGAGACCATCAAGGAAGGCCCGCGTCTGAGCGTTGAGAAACACCGAAGGCTCTCCGCTCTTGGTCGGCGGGGCCGTCTTCCGTATGAGAGACGCGAGGTCACGCAAGCCCCTGGTCGGGACCACAGCAGCATCGCCAATCATGTCATCGAAGCGGCCATAGCGGCCAGTGGCAGCCTTCGCAAACTCCTCTCGGGAAGCGGCCAGCATGTCGATGGTTCCCTGGCCAACGTCCCCGAGAAACTGCGGTTCGAGGCCCGACAGTTGCTTCTCCGCCGTCTTGAGATAATCGTCGGCCCGCTTGGTCGCGTCGGCCACCTGTGCCGCAAGCTCGCCCGTTCGCCCAAGAACCTTCTGCTCGACCGCCTCACCGGCCTGCAAGGCCGTTTGCCCCGTGGGCTGCCCGCCGGCAGCCTGCGTCTTGAGGGCGCCGATACTGTCGAGGATGATCTGGCGGTTATGGGCCTCCAGGGGGTCTCCAAAGATCTTGTGGGTGATGTTCTCGAACATCCCCGGCAGCTTCTTGGCCGTGGCCGTCCCTACACGAGGAAGCCCGCCAGCATCGAGAACCTCCTGAGTGGCGGCGAGCCTGTCGGGGTGGATGGTCGAGTGAACCGGCCCTTGGGGGCGCGGCATGGGGTTCTTGAGCGTGATGTCTGGCGCCGGGGGCCTCGTGGTGTTGGGGCCAAGGGCATAACGACCAACGGGGCGGGCAGCACGAACAGCCCCCTCGCCCAGGATGCCATAGCCAGCGGCCTGGAGGGCATCCATGCCGACCTCGCCGGGGGTCTGCTGCTGGTAGCCCTGGGAATACTCTATGGCCTCATCCATCAGCTTCCCGCCGGCAGCACCAAGGCCCGATGCAATCACACCTGGGATAAAACCGTACCTGGAGGCGCGGAGGCCAGCACCAACTTCACCCAGCATGGTGGGGAGTTCGCCGCCAAAGTCGGCCACGTCCTGCCAGCTTCCAGAATGCTCATCGATGGCCACCGGCATACCCTTGTGGGGGAAGCCCATCTTGTCCATGCCCCGAGGCGTCAGAGCAAAGTTGCCGAACCTGTCCGCGCCCCAGAGTGGGCCTTCGAGGTCTTCGGGGTCGTTGACACCGACATTCTGGGAGAGCCAGAGGGCCTTCTCCTCGGGCGTGTCCATGCGCGAGTAGGCGAAGCGGAAGCCGCCGTCCCTAATGCCCGTCCAATAGTCGATGCCCTCCTGGCGCTGGTTGAGTGTCTCGTAGTCGGTTGCCGCTGCGCCAGCAATGCGGCCTGGGGAGCTAAGGGCCGACCCCACGCTCCCACTCTTTGCTCGACGCCGCGCCTCTTCCGCCAAGGCCCCCGCAGAGAAGGGGTCTGCCGCAGGGGGCTGTGGCAAGTTGCGGCGGCGCTCCTCAACCTCAAGGGCCTCATCAGAATAAGCATCAGCAATGCTGGGGTCAGACATCAGTTGGCCTTTCTCTGCAAGCGAGAACGCCAGATGCGGAACCGTTCAGGGAAGACCAGCCTCCAGGCCGTGAAGCGTTCGTATTCTTCATCGTCCATGTCGCCGGGCGTGACCCCCGCTGGCGGGGTGTAGTTTCGTGATACATCAATATCACCGGCCTGGATGAGCTTGCGGTAGAGCTTCTTCTGCCCGATCTTACGAAGCCGCTCAAGGGTCTGCTTCGCCTTCTTCGGCGTGTCCCAGGCACTGTTGCCAGGGACCACATTGTTGAGCCACTCCTTGTCGCCAGAAGACAAGCCGCCCCCGCCAACGTAGGACTTCCAGTCGACCGACTTGATGTCCGTGATGGCCTTGCGAAAGTCCATGACCGGAGTGGCAATGTCACCACTCACGTTGAACTGAGACGAGAGCCACTCGGCGGCGCCCCTCGCCTCAGCCAGCAGGCCAACAACAGCAGGCTGCTGTGCGAGAACAAGTGCCCGATCAATATCCTCCAGCCCCTGACGAGCATTGGCAACCTCATCTTCCAGACCCATCTGCTGTGTCGGCGTCAGCGTCTTTTTCCGCTCCAGGGTCCGCGCCACCCAAGGCGCCTTCCCCTCTACACCAGCATGGAACTTATACCCAGCAGCCTCATAGGCTTCAGGGCTGAACCTTTGCCCCCTATTGTCAGGAAGAGTGGGGAGGATGGCATTACGAGGAATGGGGGCTGCTGGAACAAGAATGCTCGTCCCGCCGGCATCCCGTGCTATGTGAGGCCTCAAATAGAGGTCCGAGAACGCTTGCCCATACTCCTCCGAGGTCGGGTCAGGCCTGAACCGCTGGAGCCTCTCTCGTATCCTCTCAGCGGCAGACCCGGTCTTCACACCCGGCGTAGGCACAAACACCTTCTTCTCGGCGTCAGATGTGCTGAAACGGTAGACCCCCGGCTGGCCATCCTTCGTGCCCTTCACTCCCCTTGTAAACTTCTCGGGCTTCGTCTTGGCCTTGATCATTTCCTTGTAGATCTCCAAGGCCGCAGCGGGGGGCAGACCCCTGGCGGGGTGACCAGCCGGCAGGGTGGTTTGCCACGCTTTGACGGTCTTCAAGGTCTCGGCAGCCGTGCGCCGCGCCGTAGCTGCGTCCTGGAGCTTGCCCATGGCAGCTTCATTGGCGAGGAAGCCCCTCGGCCCAGCCTGCATGATCTGCATCATTTGGGGGAGGCCTGCGCCGGCAGCCTGGGCGAAGCTCACTGGCATCTTGGTGGGGCCGGCAGCCTGGAGGAGAGGGCCTGCGAGGGCCATCATGCCCATGGCGGTGTTCATGCCCTGACCACCCTGGACGCGCTTTAGTGCCTCCTCGTAGTCAAGCACCTTCTGGATATGTGCGTCGCCCGCCGCCTGCTTCAGCGGCTCATACACAGACGAGGCCTCACCAGGGCGCCGCCCCCTGAAGCTAAAGTTGCCAGGGTGTGTGGTCTGGCCCGTAAGCCCTTGGAGGATGCGTGCCCAAGGGCCTTCAGCCAGGGGGCTGCCGGGAACTGGTCCGCCGTTCATCACACCCTCCTATGCGAAAGCGCCGAGGAGGGCACCAGCGCCAGCCATGCCGGCGCCCCAGTAGCCATCCTTGGGCAATTGGTTCTGCAACAACTGCGCCATCGAGGCACCGGCCAGACCGCCACCGACTGCACCGGCAGCCGGGTTCGAGTAGAGCGGGCTGACCGTGGTGCCCGTGCCACCATAGCCGCCCTGGACAGCCGCGAGGTAGCGGTTGAGGGCGTCGTAGGGGCGCTCCTGCCCGAAGGCGTGGCGCTGCTGGGCATCGGCCTGCTGCCGGGCCTGGAGGTCTTCGTATGCGCCGCCTATGCCCGCCAATTTTCCGATGTTCGTGTAGTCGATGCCCGCAAGGGTGGGCGCGAGCTGGGCCGTCTGGAGCTGCCGACCCGTCGCCGTGTCGTACATCCCCCCGAGGGCGCCGGCAGCCGACATCTGTCGCTGCTGCTGCCCCGCCTCGGAGGCGTCGATAGTGCCGGCGGCGTCCATCATCCGCTGGCGCTCCTGACCATACTCGCCACCGTAGATGCCAGCAGCCGTGCCAGCCAGACTATCCGCCAGAGTTTCGTTGGCACGCTCGACAGCAGCCTGATGGCCCGCCTCGGAGCCAAAGCGGCCAGCCATCGAGAACATCGAGTTGATGCCGGGGAGGGTGCTTTCCTTGTAGGCATCGGTGATCTTCCGCGAGGCGTTGCCCCACATCGCGTCGAGGTAGGGGTTGCCGGTGAGGTTGTCGCCGGCAGCCGTGCCAGCCAGATAGCGGTTGGCCGCAGTCGGGCCGGTGTTGCCCGAGGCAATGTCGCCCAGGTAGCCGAAGGCCGGGTTGGCCGTGGGGTCGCCCGTCAGGGTGCCGAAGGCAGATGCTTGGGCAGCCGTTTCGAGGGGGCTGCCACCCAAGGCTCGACTTCGAGTAAGATCGATGGCCTTCTGGGTATCCGCCGCGAACGGCACCACGGTGTCGCCGCCGTAGTAGCTGGGGCCTCCGCTGCCGTAGAGGCCCTTCGCGGACCCGAATATATCTTCGAGGTGTTTCTGCTGCGGCGCCCAAGGCTCCGAGGTGCTGACCTGCTGCTGCGTACCAGTTTGACGGCTCATGCGTCACCCTCCAACGGGTGTTCAAGAAGAACGTGGGTGCGTTTCCATCCCGTCACACGCTCCCATCCTGGCCGTGCCCAGGCCTCAATCATATCGCATCCGTGGCCTCTTGCAAAGGCCTCCAAGTCAGCCGTGTGATGGAGCCACCGCCCCCGGTCGGACCCGGTACAGATGACGATGGAGAGGGCCTTGCGGCGGGGCCACTGGGTGATCTCCGTCACGATGGTCAGCTTGACCCCCTCAGCATCGGCGCCAAGCCAAAGCTGCATCATGCCGGCCTGGAGCTTTGCCAGGATGTCCTCGGACCAAAGGCGCCCCTCGGAGCGGTCGAGGGCTGCCGAGATGTCATCCTCGATCAGGGGCCAGATCGAAAAATCGACTACATGACCGAAGGCCCAATCATCCTTGGAAGGAGTAATCGAAATCTCGGTCGGTGGCTTCTCGGGAGTTGTGTGTGATAACTGCGCTTCCATTTGTTTTGCTCGACACATAGAGGGAGGGGAGGCAGAGGGCCGCGCTCTCGGTCTTTGGCTCGAAGTTGAAAACGCTCTCTGTCGAGATGTTGATATTTGTAATGGTCGTTGTGGTGGCCGAGGCCGTAAGGGTCACTGACCCCTTGGCATTCGACCAGCCCTCGTTCGTGATGCCATTGACCATCGTCACGATCTTGCGAGTGATCTGGACGAGGTCATACCATGTGAGGGGGAGATTTTCCCTTCCGATGAAGGCCATCAGTTCTTCGTTGTGACGGCGTACTCGACGCCATTGACGCCTTGGGCATGGGTCCACGATGACCCCGCCGGCACGGTGACCTCGGCGCGGAAATATCTGCTGTCGATCAGGAATGGGTGGAAGCCCGAGGCGTTCTGCGCGACGGCTGCCGTGTAGGTGACGGTGTCACCTGGGAGGTTGCGGTAGCCGATCCTCATCGTGGGCGTCCCGCCATCGACCAGGGAAACGACCTCGGTCAGCTTCGAGCGATACCCCGGCGAACCGCCCGAGGCCGCGAGGTTCATCTCGGCGGTCGCCATCACCGCCGCGAGATTGCTGCCCTCGAACGTCGCCATCTTGTTCGTGGTGTCAACAGCGCCCAGCTTGATGGCGCCACCCATCCACGCCTTGCTGTCCAAGGACAGCTCGGCTGCGGCGGAGGGAAGAGCATCGATTGACGTGCTTACGCTGTCTAGTCCCTCAAGGGTATACCCTTCGCTGAGGTGGCGGAATAGCAATTGGGTATCGACCGAAATCAGGCTCCACCTCTGGACGGTCCAGTCGTAGCAGAGGATGCGATCACAGGCATTTGCCGGCGCTGAAGCCGTGGGATACGCAAAGAAGACTTGCTGGTTGTCAGGGTCAATGGTCGCCCTAACGCGGTGAATATTTACGACATCAACCGCATCGGTATTCGCGCCGCCCTCCGTGTCCCAGAACAAGCGATCCACCTGCTCCGACCCGATGTTTTGAGCGGTAGCTCCATCGAAAACGTAAAATCCACTGCTGGCAAGGAAGTAGTGCATCCTGCCAAATGCCGCCGCAGCGCCGGGCGTTCTCAAGCCCAAATTCTGTACGACCTGGGGGATTTGAAAAATCAAAGGCGGTCCCACAAACTGCATGCGATGTATAGAATTTTCCCTGAAGACCGTGGTGAAATCTCCGCCGTAAAGCAGCCCCTGAACATCACCACCCTCGCCCTGGAGGTCTTGCTTGTCCGAAAGAGTTGCCGCACTTTCATCAAAGTCAGTCGGATCATTCTGCGCCGACCATCGAACCCTTGTCGGGGCACTCCCGCTTTCATCGGAGATGTTTCCGAGGATGACAAAGCCATTATCATCAATTGAAACGAACTTGGCCTTGGGCGTATCCGTCGAGGATATGAGGTTGGCAAAGTTCGCGCCGGCAATGGTAATTGTCTGAACGGGGTCGGAAAGGTTTGTGGCTATCACCGTATTTGCCCACTTGGCAAAGTCCCATATACCGTCCGCAACTGTCGAGTATCCGCCGGCAACCGAGACATCAGTCGCGGCTGCGGAGGTGATGTCGTAGAGCTTGGCGGCATCCCCAACGTAGGACGTAACCTCGCCATCAATGGCCGTGACACTGATGGCGCCCTGGGCGAAGCTATCGAGGGCTGCCGTGGTGAAGGGCTTGATGTCAGGCATCGGTCTATAACCGATGGCGGAGGGGCGGCAATTGCTCGCTACCGTGGCCCCAGGCGAGTTTAACGCCGGCTGATCAGGCAGCCACGCCGCGAACTCGATGATCGAGCCGTCTGAGGGGAAGGTGGGCATATCAGAACTGCGTCGGCTGCACGCGGCCCGTCTGGACCCGCTTGGTGACTTCGCCCTGGATGCCCTGGAGGACGCTGTCTTCCATTATGGACAGCGCCGTGCTGCCCTTTTGCGCCATCATCGCCGCCTCGGCCTTGGCCCTCTCCTGCTCCAGCACATCAATGCGAATGATGCTCTTCGCCCGCAGGCGAATGAGGTCTTCCGCCTCGACCATCCAGGCATTAGTGGCAGCGTCCGTTGCGCTAAGAGTGACCTCGGCCAGCCGCTGGATGTAGCTGAGGTTCAGCGTGTAGGAGCCATTTGGTATCGGGTAGGGCCAAAAACTTTCTTGGTAGTAGGCATAAGAATAAGGGAAGCCGGTGTAGCTCGTGCTGTTCTTGATGTTCTCGATGAAGGAATAAGTTCGAGGCGTGAGGGGGTAGGTGGTCGAGTTGACATCGACAGTGAGTTCATCAATTTTCACCAGCCCCGTGGGGACGCCATCGCTCTCGGTATACTGCTCCTGGTCAGCGACCGTCACGAAAGTTGTCGTCGCCTCATTGAAGAAGAACCGCTCCCGCTCCCAGTGCCTGATGGCCGAGATGATAGCCTCATTGATCCTGCCGTCGATATCGGTGCGGACCAGTTCACTCTGGATGCGAGTTCGCATTGCGAGGTAAGTCATGGCGGCTTCCTAATTGTCGAACAGCAGCATATCAATCTTGCCGGCGGCGTCAGTCGGATAAGTGTAAAGGCCCCCCTGGAACCAGAGGGTGATCTCAGTATTTGAGATGGCCTCATTGAAGCCGAATTTATTGACGATGCTGGCGCCCGGCGTTGCGCCCATAGCAATAGAGAGAGGCAGCCCTTGCGCGGTCGTTTGCAAGTACCCAAGGGCGTCCATTCGGAGCGCCTCGGGGGCCTCGACCTTCAGGCTGGGGTCAGTCTCTCGATAGACTGCCCCAACTGGGATGTATTCGGCTGCCGTTGGGGGATTGCCAGCCATGCGTCACCTCCGTCACTGTTGAGGTGGGTGCTTGTACCGCTTGTGGGCGGACAGACCCGCCTTGTTTTTGCAGGCCTGCCCGCACTCAGGGCAGACTAGTAGCCCGACTTGCTGGGCCGGCTCTTGCTCTTCCCGGCGTTGTCCGTGGTCGTCTTCGCGTCCCCGGCCCGGCCCTGAACCGCTGACGCTGGTGTCGCCGTGTACTTCTCCCGGCCCCCCGGCGTGTTCTTCACGTCCCCGGTGTGCCCGGCTTTGTAACTCTTCACTCGCATGCTGTCGTTCTGCATGGGTCTCTTCCTCGTGTTGTGCCGCTTGAGCGCGGCGGGTGTTAAGCTCGGCTTCGAGTTCTGCGATACGGCGTTCGTTGGCCGCGATGGTCTCCTGATCAGCCACCCTCTGGGCACGGTAGAAGTGGTGCCGCCTTGGCGAGGGCACCCCCTCCACGGTTGGATTGCCGGCGGGGGGCGGGATTGGATGGGTCGCTCGTTCCGTACTCTCCTGCAAACCTGGGTTAGCCGCTATCTGCGAACGTCTGCTCATATCGCACCTCTATCATCCGTATTGTAATTGAAGCGGGAGGGGTTGTCACCCCGGCTCAGATGTCGAACTCGCCTGAGGGAGGCCTCATTAACCTCTTCCGCATCTCGTTCTGGAAGAGGTATTTCTTGATCTGCCTCATCCTGGGGTCATCGTCAGCGCCCAAGAGAGGAGCGTACCGCCTGCCCATCTCGGCAATCATATCCCTGAAGCTGCGCTCCTTGGCGTAGAACTCCTCCATCATGTCGGGGCCGGGGCGCCTGTCAAATATCCGATCAAATATCCGATGCGAGAGGCTCTCGAACATGGGGGCAAGGCGTTGCTCGCCACCCGAAGGCTCTCGGGGGTTCATATCTAGGCCGACAGGCTGCACCGGGGAGGCGCCGGCAACCATCATGGGAAGTTGTCGAGGTTGGTGTGCCATCACTAGTCCCCAGCAATATTCAGCGCCCAGTTATCCGCCGCACTCATGGGCCGGCGGAGCCTTCGAGGCTCTTCCATGGCATTGGTGGGCTGGGGCGCCGGCATGGGGCAGGTAGGCCGGGGCCTGGGAATGGCATTGGTCGGGCTGCGCCCATAGGGGGCCTGGGGCCAGGGGTAAGGAAGCCAGAGAGCTTAGTCATATCCACCATGTTCCCACTCGACGGCACATCACCCGGCCCCTCAGGGCGCCAATATCGACCGTCAGGGAGCATCTCCAAGCCCTTCGATACGGGGCTGCCGAATGAAGGCATAAGGTTGGGAGTGGCGCCGGGAGTTCCCGACCACACAGGGCTGCCAGTTGATGGTTGGCCGGGCTTCCAGCCAGGGGGCGGGGGCGTAGGGTCGAGACCGTTCTCATAGTGGATGTAACCAGTAAGGGGGTCACGATAGGTTCGCACATCCATCGAAAGGTCGCCAGGGAGCCGACCAAAGGGGTTGGCGGGGGCATACGGAGGGAGGCTTGACGGAGAGGGCTTGGGGAAGAGGCCGGCAAGGTCAGCCGGGTCAATGTCAAGCCCTGGAGCTGGGGGAGGCGCAGCCGGGGCAGCGCCAAGGGCGCCATTCCAAAGGCCCCCTCCCGCGCCGGCAACCATTCGAGGCAATCCGAAAGCCATGGCAGTCTCCTTCCCCGTCAGCCTACCCTATCGAGGGAGGCGTGTCACCCACCGCCTCGGCGCCGCTGATAGCGGCCCTCCTCCAAGAGGCGGTCGATGTCTCGCTTGATGTAATTGATCGTCGTATCGAATTTCTGGGTCGCAAGACTGGCCTGATCTGCTTTTGCCCACTGGTCACGAATTTGCTTCGCCAGCCCTTCGACCCGCGCATGGAGGGTCGCGATGGCCTCCTCGAACTTCTCATCCTGGGCTGCGATCTTGGCCGCGTTTTCCTTCCCGACATACTTCATGCCGGCCCAGGCCATGACCAGAGTGACAATGGCTGCCCCGATGGGGAGGATGCCCTTGATGGCAGCGAGGTCTTCCATGCCTCATTCTACCACCTTCAGGGGTGCATCGGCAAACTAGCCTCCGACCACACAACGCTCGCACGGCGTGCCGGTGACATCCTTCGCGAGGTTGGCCTTTCGGAGCTGCTGGAATTTCAGCGAGTGCCAGCCCTCCATGAAGCTGACCTGGGTCAGGTCGGCCATGGTGAAGTCATCGTTGTGATCGAAGCAGCATGCCGCCAACTTTCCATCCCAAGTGATGTGGCCCTCAGTCAGGGTGGCCCAGCAGGGGAGGGGGTCTCGAAGATTGCCGGCACGGCCTCGGTTGCCGGCGGAGGGCTTCCATCCTCGGGCCTTCTCCTCATCGGTCACGAGGTCGGCCTGATTGTACAGCGGAAGCTCGTAAATTTCATCGAGGTAGGGCGAAAGCTCCTTGATCATGGCCTGCATCTTTTCGCCCTGGTCGCCGTCGTAGCTGATGTAGCTGGCGTAGAGGCCGCAATCATATCCGCCGCCTTCCCTGACCGCGTGGGCCGATTTGATGTTCTCGATCATCCTGTAGAAGAGCGCCTGCTTGACCTGAGCGATCTCGGTAAACTGATCTGCATCGGCATAGTTGAGGCTGAACTTGAGCGAGCTAAGGCCCGCCTCCATGCAAGCCTCGACCTTGGCCGGGTTGGAGAGCGAGCCGTTGGTGGTCAGGAAGACGTATGGGAAGCCGACCGTCGTCGCGAACTCGACGGCCTCGGCAAGCCAGGGGACCATCATGCTTTCCCCGAGATAAAAAAGACCGATCTCCTCGACGCCGGCCTGCCTCATCTCAGAGAGCAAGTCCTCGAACATGCCCCGGTCCATATCCTTCTGCTCTCGAAGGTTCTGCGAGCGGGCGCAGAAGGCGCACATGAAATTGCACCGCCCCGTCAGCTCAATCTTGACTGACCGAGGGCAGGGCGGGGTGACGGAAAGATACTCGGGGTCGATGCCGGTGATGGCGTCGATGCGTTCTGTAATCGTCATCTTGCTCTCGCCTCTTTAAGCGCCGCGAACCATTCGTCGGCGTAAGGTTCGTTCTCGTAGCCGGGCATCGAGGGGATGCCACGGGTAAAATGGACTGCCGCAGGATTGATGCCCTCGCTGCTGTGCCCCGGCAGCCAATTCCAAGTCTCATCGAGTGCCCCCAGCTTGTAGGTCATCCCCGCCCAGCGAAAAGTATGCAGCCAGATGCCGGGCTTGGTGTTGACCACGTCAGGCGTCAATTCCCAGCAGGCCGCGCAGTTGAGCAGCATCAGGCTCGACCAGTTTTTATTGCTGTAGACCGTCTGCTCGCGGCCATCCATTTTGATCGTGTCCTTGGGGTCATAGTTGTGATGAACAACCAAGGCCGATTTGTTCTGGTTCTCCTCGATCAGGTCGAAGAGGTGCCTCACATCACGCCGCCAGAGGAAGTCACAATCCATGAACAAGGCCCACCCTTCGTACTGGCAAAGCGCCGGCACGAGGAAGCGCGTGAAGGAGAACTCGGTCGAGAACGACTTGCCATCCACGCTGTCGGTCCACGTCCCAGGAAGGGGCGCCCGGCGATAGAGGCCGGCGTGGCGGAGGGCACGTTGATCGACGCGCTCGACCAGCAGAGGCACTGTGGCGTGCTTGAGCAGGGTGTGCTTGCACACCTCGAAGGCGTCATGCTCGCGGCTGTCGTAGCCTATGTAGACGCGCTGAACGGCATCGCTATGCATTCGAATGTCCCCCTCTTTCCGCGCTCGAACCACATGAGGTCGAAGTGCGCCATGATCTTGGGAAGCCACCATGCCGGCGGCTCAATGATAAGGTGCGGGTTCCGCCCATCAGGTAGGAACTTGATGGCCGGCTGCGTCGAGACGAGGAGATAGATGGCGACCGTGGTCACCCTCTCCAAGTCCTCCAGAACCTCCGCGAGGCAGTCAGGCTCGACATGCTCAAGCACGTCAGAGCAGACCACCACATCCGCCGGCTCTGGCGGGGCCTCCTTGCCAGGGATGGCCGGGTCATACTCACGCATGCCGCCGGCAATCTCAGGGAAGCCAGATAGCTCGATAGACCTCTTGAGGGTGCCCTTCCCGCAACCGTAATCGAGCAAGGTCGAGGCGCCCGAGAGCGACATTAGCTCAAGAATTTTCTTGATGCTCTCGTGACCCGAGGTGCCGTAGTCCTCGTTCGCCTCGTGCATCTCGGCGTTGAGGCGCTGGTATTCCTCACTGATTAGCATCAGGCATCTCCAATGCATTTGTATTCGCGCCCGGCATCGCTCCAGGCTTCGAGGCCCGACTTATCGTTGGGCCAGACGGCGAAGACGAGACGGGCGGTGTCGGGGGTGGCGTGAAGCAGCATCTTGGCGCACCGCTGGCAGGGGGCCTTGGTGCAGAAAATGGAGTGGGCCTCATCCGCATAGAGAGAGGCGTCCATGAGGGCGCGCACCTCGGCATGGACGCCATGACACTCCACCTCTCGGTAGGCACCCTCGCCCGCAGGGACACTAGCACCGGGGCAGGGCTTGTCCTGGCAGCGGATGCCGGGAGGGCCATTCCAGCCCCGCCCGATGCGCTCGCCATCATCTGCCATGATGAAACAAGCTATCTTCCTGCGAAGGCACCCCCCATGCTCCTCCGCGTATTGAAGAAGGTCTTTCATAATCGCTAAGTCATCCATCACGCACCCCTCCCCCTCCGCTCGCGGAGCCACTGCTCAAGCTCAAAGGCTACGCTGCCCACGAGGATGTCCCATGGGTCGCCGGGCTGCTGGCGCTTCAGCTCAACGCTGTTGTACCAGGGCATGTCGCCAGCAACGCCGTACCGCCATGCGGGCGCCGCCGGCACGAGAACCCAGGTCGGGGTGCCGAGGGCGCCGGCCATGTGAATGCACGTCTGGCAAACGGAGACCACCAGATCAAGCTCCGAGATCAGCGCCGCCTTCGCCTCCATATCCTTCCCACCAGCGCCCTTCTTCCAGTGGTGGATGTGGAGGCCGGTGTCGGTCTGGAACTCCTTCAGAACGTCGCCAGCATCGCTCGTGTACTGGAGCGAGATGAAGTCAGCGTCCAGCTTCAGAATGGGGACCAGGGTGTCTGGCATCATCGAACGGAGATCGATGCGGGTCCGCTGCACGCCACCCTGCCAAGCAATGCCGATCTTCGGCCTCGGCCCCATCTTGTCGAACCTCTTGCGAAAGCTCTTCGCGATGCTCGGGTCAGGGATAAGGTAGGGGGTGCCGGGGAAGTCTTCGTTCTTGCGGCGGAGGGTCTTGGGGATCGTGCCGAGGGCAATCTTGCCATCGACCACCTCGCCCTTCTTGAGCCACTCGTGGCCATCGACTTCGTGCGTGCCGTGGACGGTGATGTTGGGGATGCCGGCGAAGCTGCGGTCCATCAGGCCATGCATATTGGGGGCGCACTCGAAGACGAACTCGGTCGAGCCATAGCTGGCCGCGAGGTGGGGGATGACAGAGGCGAACATCACCTCATCGCCCAGGCCCTGCTCGCCGTGGATCACCACCAAGCCAGCGCCGGCATCGTGATCCCACCAGGGCGTCACGGCCTCGGGGTCACCCGAATAGTTCCTCAGGGCGATGGGGCAGTTGGCACCCCTCTCCAGGCGAGCGCCGTAGATGTCCCAGCCGTTGGCCCAGTCCTGCTTCTCCAGCATGCCCAGCGCCTTATGCCACATCGCCAGGGCGTTGCCGGGGTCAGCGATCAGGGCCTTGTTGGCGTGCTTGATGCACTCGTCAGGCTGGCCCATGTTGATGTAGAGGCTGGCCACGTTGGCCCAGATGTCGCCGGCACCCTCTGGCACTAGGGAGGCTGCCATCTCGAAGCACTCAAGGGCCTTCTCGCGGTTCTGTTCGCGGTGGTAGCAGATGCCGAGGTTGTTCCAGGCATCGCCCTGCTCGGGCATGTGCCTGACGCACTCTTCGAGGAGGAAGGCGCCCAGGCCGTGGTAGCCCTTCTGGCAGTAGAGCATGCCCAGGAAGTAAAAGACCACCGGCTCCCCAAATTTCTTGTTGAGGATCATGTTGTAGGTATCCTCGGCGGCGGTCAAAAGCTGGCCCTGCTCCTTCCCCGTGGCCTCCAGGCCGCGAGAGTGAAGCTCCTTGGCCTCCTCCAACTTGTCGGCTGCCGAGACGTATCTGTAGCCGGTCTTCCTCATCACACATCCTCCATAAAAAAACCCCGCTCCAGGCGGGGCAAAAAAGAGAGTGGGGGGAGGCGCGAACGCCACCTCCCCCAACTCGTCACGTCATGCGACGTGGTCTCCTCCTCGGTGTCGCAGCTAGGCGGCGTCGTCGTCCATGTCGTACTGGACAACGAAGGTCATATCCACAGAAGCGGAGATGGCCGCGCCGTTGACTGCAACGATCCAGGCCCAACGAGGCAACGCCTCATCGGAAATGCTCACCTTGACCGGGAGTAGGCCCCCTGCGGGTCGCATGGTGGTCTCGCTCGACGAGGTCGAGGTCGCCGCCAGCAACGCCGTGGCGTCTACTGTGGTCGAGCCAGAGGTCGATCCTTCGGGCTTCTGGATGCCCAAGGTCCACGTCTGGTTGGCCCCGGCGTCATCAGCAAAGAAGTGAAAATCTTTGATGTGAGCGCCGTTAGGTACTTTCGCCAGCAGGAAGGTGCTGGCGGCAGTGCCGGTCAGGGCGGTGGTGAGCTTGCTCGATGCGCTTTGAAGGCCAACGTGGACCTCCCGAGGCTGCGACTGATGGAGGGAAGCGGTGAACGTGGTCATGCTACTTCTCCTCTATCCTACGGGCTTTCCGCGTGGGAACTCATCACGATGGTCCCGAAGTCGGTCGAGTTGTAGACCGATTTCTTGAGACCGTGGATGAGGCCGGCGGATACGCCCAATTGGTTGCCATAATCGAACAGCTCTTCAACCCAAGTCATCTGCTGATCACTGGGGTTTTCGCGGCCCGTGGCAAAACACGCTGCCTGGGCGCCGCAGAAGACCGCTCGACGCACGGTGGTGATCGATGGCGCGGTGGGGATGCGGGTGCTTTCGTGCAAGATCACACCGTTATATTCACCGAGTGCCCCGTTATAAATCGGGTTGTCCATCTCGCCGCCCTCGACACGCGCCCGTTGGGTGTCGTACCAAGTGACACGGGCTGCCGTGGCATCCGTCCGCAGATTGAAGACCTGCCAGGGATGCAAGAAGGCGCAGTATTTGGACTGGCCGTTGACCTTCAGCGGTCGAATGAGCGGCGTGGCCGTCTTCGCAATCGCGATGGCCTTGTCGATCATCGTAAGCTGGAAGTCGGCGCTGCCGCTTTCCGAAGCCGAGAGCGAGTTCTCCGTGGTCGCGTCCAGGGGGCCGTAGATGATGCGGGTGTTGCCACTGGCGCTGGTCGGGGCCGAGGTCGCTTGCAGCCCGGTGAAACGGGTGTCCGTCTGGCCGGTGTTGCCGCAAAGCTGGTTGAAAAACGCGCTGTCGATGCGATCCGCCCACCAGTCACGCAAGCCGTCCAGGCTCTCCTCGCGGATAGAGAACGGAACGCGCTGCTCCGACATGCGCCCGTCGCTTCGGACGGCGTGCCGCAACTGATCGATGAACAAGTTGTCATTGTAGGTGACCAAAGCTTCCTCGTTGCCTTCGAGGGTGCCGTCACCCGAGATGCCGCTGCCGGTCAACTGCATACGCAGTCCAACCGTAATCCGATCACCTGCCGATTTGGTCAGTTCATCTTTGACGTAGCACAGGCTGTCCTTCGTCTTCCCCATGAACCGGCTCGCGAAAGTCTCCTTGAGAGCCTCTCGCATCAACTTGGTAGACCAGACTTTGACGGCTAAGGGGTGGTTGACCCCGTATTGCGTCGTTGCCATGGTGGTTGTTTCCTCACGTTGAGTTGGTCAATCGCGCAGCCAAAACCGCCGCTGCAAGCGAGACCTCTCGTGACGTGAGAGAGACGATCCGCCGGTTTTTACGCCCTCGGCGCGGGCGAGGTTGGAGCTTGAGGCATTTTTTTTGCGCTGTCAACAAATTAGTCCTTGAAAGTGTGTAGCATCGTTGCTACATCTTAGACAGAGACAGCAACGCCCACCCAAGGAACCCAGAGAATACCATGACCGAATTTACCTTAACACAGGAGACTGAGATGAGAAAACAATGCAGCCGCGCCACCGTGAGCCTCAACGGCCACAAGGTGGGAACCATCCGCCGCCTCGGCTTCGAGCGTTGGGTGTTTGTAGCCGACATCCCTGGCAACCCGCAACGATACCGGCAATGGGGCGAGCAGACCTACCCCACCATCGAGGCAGCCGTCAGGGGGTTGCTCCCTGGCGCCAGCATCGACTTCCCTCAGAAGGAGGTCTCCTGATGCGCCGAGGCTTCGCCCTCTTCGCCGCCCGTCGCGCTCGCGCAGAGCGTGGCGGGTGCTGCGCCATCGTCACCAACCGGAACGGCAACCGGCCCCGGCTGTGTAAGCGGGACGCCGTCACCGAGGTGGACGCCCTCGGGGACCGCTACTGCGGCCAGCACGAGGACCAGTTCACCAAAGAAAAGTTTGCCGTCCAGATCGAAAAACTCCTTGAAA
>Ga0209756_1000351_pt1 | contig 45401 bp, 32 predicted proteins | sample ETNvirenome_6_85_FD_184071 | JGI IMG/M metagenome (GOLD analysis project Ga0209756, IMG submission 184071) | Marine viral communities from the Pacific Ocean - ETNP_6_85 (SPAdes) (version 3) | ecosystem: Environmental > Aquatic > Marine > Oceanic | place: Pacific Ocean | collected 2013-06-19 | reverse complement strand
TTCTGGGAAAGAGGCATTCAAACGAAGGAAATTCTTCAAGCAGGTATCTATCTTAGGTTCGTAGGCTTTACCGAATTTGTAGGTTTCCCGTAAATTCTGGGCAATTTCCTGTAATTGCTCCAAAGTAGTGCATTCCACCCCTTCCTCAAAGATCTGGTGTATATACGACCCAAACTGGAGAGCATCCTTGTTTCCTGGATCAGTCTCCTCTAGGTAGTCTACATAGCGATAACGATACTTCAGCCTACATTGCCTCCATAGGTCTCTTTTGGTATTACTTATCTGATTACAGAACATTATAAATCCCTTTTATGACCACTAATTATTGGGGAGTATATACTAATATCTATAGAATCAAAGAAATTCAATACTTGCTCTCTAGAATATTTACATTTCTTAACTAGAAATGTATATAAAGTAGTAAGCTTTAACTGTTTTCTATCAGCCATAGCTTTCATTACCCTAAATTGAAATAACTTAAGGAACTTAGTACTATATTTACCTTTCCATCTTTTAATAAACTCATTACTTAATGTAAAATCTATTAATTCTGTGAATTCATAGAGTAATTGATTAATATCATCAGTATCATTATTCATATTTATATATACCTGTTTTATTTAATCTATACTAGCAAGTAGGACGCTCAATGTCATTATCTTTTTCTAAAAATTTTTTAACTACTGTAGAAAACCTAGTGGATAAAGTTGTAGGTGAGTCTGGAGATGTCCCCTCTAGAGTCCACTCTACTAATGTATCCCCAGACTCAGTATTACCAGGAGATGTTTTATTTTTTTCCTATAGGTCAGACAAATTTAAGGACGGTAATCATGTGGTTATGGTTATTGGCAGTAAACGAGGTCCTTATGGTGTTTTTATATATGGAGGTAAACGCTATTTATCGGCTGTAAAACTAAATAAGATATGGTCATTTACAGCTAATCTAATTGTAAAGGCTTATAGAGATAAATTTGTAATGTACACATCTAAGAAAACTGGTAAGAAAGAGGCCCAAGCTCCTTCGGAGAAAAAGAGTGATGATGTAATGAAAAAAGCCTTCATGGCATTAGTAGGACGAGATAATTACAGAACCTATATCATGAATCAATCTAGAATAACAAATAGTTTTGAAGTAGGTAAGAGAGGCTAGTAATGGCAGAAACCACAGAAAGTAATATACCAGAAGCTGCGGGTGAGGAAAGTGAACTAGGACAGATTCTAGAGGCTATTACCGCCCAACAGGCTATGTTTGGGGATATGGTAGAGAGCTTAGATTCCATAAACGCCCATAATGCCACTCAAACAGATAAACAATTAAACGAAGCTTCTTTGTTTAAGGTAATTGAGACTGTGGCAGGAGCCGCGCTAAAGTTAGTAAGTATAGCTTTAGATAATGTTTTATATTTAGATAACATAGCTGTATCTAATTCTGATCTTAGATTAGATATGGATAAGCTTGCTGAACGGATTAATGACCAAACATTTAAGATAGGGGCTTTGGATGAGCATTTAGAAACAGAAATAGCTCTCCATAGAATAGGGTATAAAAATATAGATGTAGATTTAAGAGACAGTATTGTTCTTATGGATAAGCAAGGTCAACAAGGGCAAGAGTTAATTAAATTAATGGCTGATTTTTCAGCCAAGGGAGCTACTCAACAAACTTTAGAGATAATGGGTAAAGGTATAGCAAGTATAAACGAAAATACCTCTACACAAGCAAGGGCAGCTATAAGAGCCTTAGAGCAGTTAGGTGATGTTGAGGGCGTTATGCAAGCTATGGGTATGGACCAACAGCTAATCCAGAATGTCCTAGGGGCTATAGAGGTCGCGGGGTTGTCCCCACAACAAGGTATTGCTATGGGTAAGTTAGCTGACGAGCTTATACATCCTGACGACATTAGAAAAGCTGTTCTGTTTGGAACCATAGATGCTGGGAGAGAAATACTTAAAAAAGGTCAAACCCCAGCAGAATTCTTATCTGTTATGCAAGATGTATCAAAACGTGTCCCAGCGGAGTTTGCTGAGAGATTTGCACCTTTTATGGATCCACTTCTTTTTGAACGAGGAATAGCTATGTATGGTGGAGAATTAACTAATTTAGCTATCTCTATGAGAACTGCTTTTGATGATCCTGATCGTAAGAAAGCCGAAGAGGAAATAGCTACAACAGTTGGCTTCAAGGATGCTGTAGATACATATACAGAATCCTTAGTAAAGGCTAATGATATGCTTAAAGATATGTTTTTAGAGGGTGGAAGGCGTACTTTAGTGGATCTTAGAGACGATATGGAAGGTATATCAACAGAAATGGCTAATTTCCGTGAGGCTGGGGCCGCTGCGGTAAAACTTATGGGAAAAACATCATTAGGGGTTGTGTTCAAAGGAATTACTGCGGCACTCATCGGAGCAGATTTCATTAGAGATTTTATGGGAAAATTATTGCCTGGGTTTGAGGAGGACAAGCCTCTTCGTTTCGAGCCTGTTGACTCCCCAAAAGCTAAGATTGTATCATTCACTCCAAATGAGTATAGAGATAGTTCTAGAGCAGGTACAGAAGAAGGTTCTAAGTCTGGTATAATAGCAGGGATAGAATGGCTTGTGGAGAATGGTATTCTAAGTCCTCCTAGACGGAGGAAAGTCCCCGCAATAAGAGATGCATAAGGATTAACTATGGCTGTATTTAGAGATAAAATAACCCCTACATTAGGGAGATCAGATTGGGTTGGGAAGATAGTATTAAACTATTTTGAAGGGGATGAAATACATACCAAAACTATCCCTTTCTTCGAGAACCCCATGATACAAGAATCTAAAGAAGCGAGATTAAGTACTTATTCTCCTATAGGAAGAGCTTCTAACAGTTTTGGTTACCTTGGAGCAAATTCTAGAAAAATAGATTTAAAATTTAAAATAACTCTACCTCATTTATATAGTTCAAAAAGACAACATAGACTTAATAGCCTTACTTTAAGTAAAGAAGATAAACAGACGCAGATAATCGGACATACTGTAGGTAAATTACAGAGACACTATGCTAGTGAGGGCACGATGGGACCTGAGTTTGAGCAATTTGGAAAAGGAACCCAAAGAATGATGGGCACAGCCATAGATTATGATTTATTTTATGAAGATATTTTAGAGGGTAGAGATAAACAACTCTATGATTCTTTAAGATTTAATTCCCCAATACATTCTATAAATAGTGATGCCGCTCAGGAGAGAAGAATTATCATCGACACCGTTATAGAATATGTTTCAGCTATTAGATCTACTGTTATGAATAATGTTAATCACCCAGAATTCGGTCCTCCTGTAGTAAGACTGCATTTTGGTGCATTATACGAAAATGTTCCTTTTGTATGTGAAGCATATACTTTAACATTTGATCCTATGGCAGGATTTGATGGTAGAACTTTATTACCAAGAGTACTAGAACTTGGAATGAGTTTAAAAGAGGCAAGATCTCACGACACAGATACATTCGTAGAGGAGAGATTGGGAGCTAACTTTACTGCTAAAGATGGCTTAATGGGGTGGGAAATATTGGTTCAGGATACTGGTGGATCTTTTAGAGGAGATACCCTGGATCCAAAAGGAGGATTTTAAATGGCATTCAAATATCCATCAAGATATGATTATGGAGTAAAAACTATAGAGCATAAAGGGGCACAGGTCACTACCTCTATACATACAGAGATAGAACAGGTAATGGAGAATATACCTAATAAAATTCCTCATAGGATAGGTACTTGTATGCCCTTTATTACACACAGACCAGACTCTATATCAGATATTTTTTATAATACCACAGCTTTGTGGTGGTATATTCAATTATTTAATAATATTGAAGATCCTTTTGAAGGATTTAATAAAGGAGACAGACTATTAATTCCTAGTAAAAATGGTCTACCTATATAATGCCTATATCTAATGTAGGGGCTTTCGATATTATACTCTCTACCCGTAGAGATGTATTAGAAGAGTTCGCAGCTACAGGAGAAATAAGTTCTGAAAATGAGAAATTCGTATTTACTCCAAAAAACACAAATTTCTTGTCTTTGGAGCATGATGTTTTAGATGATGACTCCTTTTTAGTAACTATAAAGATTCAGGACGTTGGTGCTGCTATATTACATTCTTTATCTTATACAGATACTAATGATTTTTTAGAAAAAGAGCTAAGTGAGCAAGGCAAATCATCTAAACAATACTTTTTAATGTATGGTATTGGTGGTAATAAGGTAGATCATTGGGCTGGTCCATTTAGTATGGATATTTATAATATAGATTACATAGTGGAGGATAATGGTTTAGAGGTAATAATTCTTACCTTCGTACCCCAGCTTTACTTATATGCAGAACTAACTCTTTCAGAGAAGAATACAGCTATAGTAGAGAGTTACCTTTCCAAGCAAAATATATCCTTAGAGGTAACAGATACTGCTACTCTTTTAGGGGATGTAGTTGTTGTTAAAAAAGACACATACAGAATCGCTACCATAAATTTTAGTTCAAGTAAAATAATCGAAACTATTAAACAAACTTATAGTAACTATGCAAAACAATTTGGAATAGAGAATTTTTATATACCTCTTCCCAAAGAGATACAAGATTTTATAGACTCCACTATTGTTACTATTAGAAAGAATAATCGGATATCCAGATTTGATGCAATAACAATCTCCTCTGCTATAGTATCGTTAGGGAATAAATTAAACAACTTAGGACTTAGTTTAGTTGGTAAAACTGTGGATGCTGATAACCCAGAAGAAATAAAAGTTGAATATTATATAGATATTGCTTCTCCCTATAAAAAAACTATAAATTTTTTGGAACCTTTTAGAGTATTACTTAATTTTTTAGGTAAAAGTAAAAAAACTGTCACTAATTTAAGAGTACTACAGGAGAATAATACTGAGATAGTAAAATTTATACATACTCATGCTCTTAATGGTAAGGAAATTATACAAAATCCAGAAAGACCATTAACAATCGTTGGTGATTCTTCTATGATTAAGAATCAGGTGTATGCATTTAACTCTACCGCTCCTTTATTGGATGTTCATGAGATTACCAAATTAGGAAATGGATATAGAAGTAATATTAATAAGTATTACATAGATAAGATTGCCAAGAGAAGCACAAAAAATTATTGGGAGTCTGCCCATACTACGGAATCTTTTGCGTTACCATCAAAAACTACGGCAGTCGAACCAGAGACTATAAAATTCAACGCTAATACACCAAACTCTAATATTCTAGCATTTAATTTTGATACTAATTATGTAGTTTTAGCCGCATTTAGAAAAAAACTAGGAAGTATAGCTCTCAAAGATAAGGCTAAGGTAGAGGAGTTGGTAGAGAAAATTATAGATAAATTAGTTAAGTCCAATAATCATAAATATGACATTACTAATTATGATATTGATAAGTTTAAGGAAAATATCTACAAATACTTAATACAGACTAGCAAGAGTGGAGCAGTCGCTATATCCGCATATACCCCAGACGATGTTGAAGCAGCGATAGCATCTTATATTAAACTTTTATGGAATATTGCTGTTACAGGAGGTATTACAGGGACTATAAAAACTTTACCTATGTATAATTTATCAGATAGATTTATTTTGGGGTCTAAATGTGAGGTAGATATCCTGAAAAATCCTGCTGTACTTACTGTGCCTAACTCTGATTTAGATATAGATTCTATATATACTGGTACTTACATTATATTAGGCTTTAAACATACTATAACTCCTACCGATAGCTATTCAGAGTTCTCTATAGTAAAAGAGGGTCTACCACCAAAACAAAATAAGTCTACAGTAAAAGGGTATAACTTAAATAACGCAAATGTGATATGATTATAAGAAGAATGCAAGTAGAGAGTACGGAGGATGTAACCAGATCTGGGGTTATATGGGCTAGATTTGTGGATTCAGATTTAGATCAAGAGCTTTCTGAGCCTGTAGTGTATACGTCCCCCTCTATTAGTGTACCTACAGGGCACGAAGAGCATAAATTTACAGGTATAACTGCTTTACCTGGAGAATTATCCTATATTTTGGTTTGTAAGTCTACTGACGACAACCGATGGTATTACATATCTACTATAAGCAACCCAGCCGTAGATGCGTCGAAGAATGCAAATTCTAATCCCCCTACTACAGGCTCACCAGAAGGAGAATTTAGGGCATCTTTACCTACTCAAGAGAATAGGCATGCTGGTACTTATGCGCTTTCGCCAAAACCCACAAAACTTACTATAGACAGTCCAGGAGGGGGATCCTTTCAGATTAGTGATTCAGCCGCACCAGATGTTCTAAATTATTATACTAAAATGCATAGTATGACCCGTAAAAAGGTTATTGCTAATGATGTTGATGATCATATTTCTATGTCTAATGAGCATGGGGATGGAATAAAGGTTACTAGTTCAAAATGTAGGCCAAAAGGTCCTAATCCAGGAGTTAGGTCAGTAGCTTTACAAGCTAAAGGAAATGTTTTTGTAGAGTCTAATGAGGGTAATTTGGATATGGATGTTCTGGGTGGTGCCCAACTAAATTTACGTAATAAATCTTTAAATACTAAATCTACTAGGCCAGAAGATTCAGATACTATGACTGGGGAGTTAAATATAGGATCTTATGGTAATTCAGTAAATATTTACACTTTAGGTAAAGGTGAGGATGATAGTGAACCTAAAGGCATATTTATAGACGCATCTGGATTTAGGGGGGTGGTACAGATTAGAGCGGGAACTGGTGGTGTAGAGGTATGGTCTGATGGGGAAATAGACTTTAATTGCCAAGGTAATTTTAATATAAATGCTGGTGGGGAAGTAAATATAAAGGGGGATACTATTAATTTAAATCCTGATAATACTTTTGGTAAGGATACCTTAACCAAAAATAATGAAGAGCAGTACTTAGAACAGAATAGTTAATCATATGTCTAGACTTAATCCAAATATTTTAACAGATCCTTTAGGAGGAATATCCTCTCAGTTTGGTGTTCCTAGTTGTATATTAAATCTTACAAAAGAAATTCTAGGGTTACTACCTGGGAATATGTTAGGTGGTATGAGTATGGGAGTGGAGGAAGGTATGGCTAGGGCACAAAATGCTATAGCTTCCGTAACTAGAAGTATTTTTAGAGATTTGGGTATTATTGAGTTTGATTCTGAGACAGGCAAGTTAACTTTTCTATCAGAAACCTCTCAGTGGGGCGTGGATGGAACTGGAAGTAGTCTTTTTGGAGGATTTGAAAATTTCTTAGGTATTTTAGGTGGTATGGGAGCCGCTTTTTGGCAAAATCGCCAAGTGCTTCAGGAGCAAATTGCCGAAATAGAAAATTGTTTGGGGAATTTCTCGGATTGGCTAGATGGGGTGGAAAATAAATCTGAAATAAAATCACCTCAGGAACTAGCTGCCACACCAGGAAAATTAGAGGTATTTAAGTTACAGGTAACTACCTGCACAGAGTATATAAAAAAAGGTCTTGCCTTACAAACAACTATAAATGAGATTTTCCTAGAGCGTCAAGAAAACCCGTCTTTAATTCCTACATTTTTCGGGGATGATGTAGATGAGGAAGTGGAGGATCCTATTTTTCGTCTCACCTTTGGTCCTCCTTTGGCAAAATCAGGTAGGTTTATCCTGTCGGTAGATGGTTTATATTATGACTCACAAACTAGAGAATATGAAGGGGGTCAAGATGTACCGACAGAACTAGATCTGAAATTTATCCCTAATGAGGACAAGTGGAAGCTTGATCATGCCCCTAATTTGGGTGGTAGGGGGAGCAGCTATGGGTTAAAGGACCTTGATACCTATGTTGATACTTTTTTTGATGTATCTAATATAGATGAGTCAGTAGAGATGCAAACTTATTATGATGCAGACCATATGGTTCAATTTATAATATCCCAGAAGAATAAAAAAGTAAATGATATTCAAGAAAACTTACAAGATCTAAGGAGCAGAGGATATAATGCAGATTCTGCGTTGTATTTAAATTTTCAGCAGCAGGTACACACTGAAAACGCTAGATTTAATGAAAAAATCAATAAACGTAAAAAACAAATAGAGGTAGCAGTAAAGTCTACGGATTTATTTGGACTACCTAACATATTTTCTCCTGGGGAGATTCCTATAAATGATTTTTCCTATCTTAGCTCTATTAATTTAGATGTAGAATTAGTAAAGCAAAAGGGTTTGGTGTTTGATCATGGGGAGATTAGTGGACTTGTATTACCTGTAGTTCCTAAGTTTGTACATGCAGGGGAAAGCACACAAAGAATAGTTGTTACACCTCTAAATGTAACTCCCGTAGGAGCAGGAAGCATTATTGATGGTGAGGAAGTTGAAACAGGACCTCCTATACTATCTCTTACTACAGGAATAACTACTGATGACTTAATAGCTGTGTATAATTTTACAGATGTAAATTTAGAGAAGCCTAGTTCAAATGTATTTAATACATTAAATTGTAATGCTTTAGGGACAGAATACAGAGCGCAAACAGTAACTAATAATCCAAGCTTACTTTTCCAACAAGGATTAGCAATTCCTTATTTAACTGGAATTCCAGTACGTGATAAGTTAGACTCTAATAATGAGTTTAAGAGTGAAACGTGGGACAGTTATGAATTTGAGATTAGTGACTCTGGGAACTATGTTAGGTTACCCGATGGAGAAGATTATCAAAACTTAATGTATAATGTAGAAGGAGCTACCCTTGATTTTTGGACACATATACCAGGATTGTACCAACAGGAGGATGGGTGGTGGCAGCACCCCTTCGAAACAAGTTCTTTTGGGTTCGCTTTAAGTTCTGGTGGTGGAAAGTGGTGTGACGGTCATTATTATAGAGTTTTGCTGGGATGTGAGAATACTGGTGGGGTTGATGATAATATAAGTTCATCGTCAATTATTATTGATGAGTCTACTAGTCATGTTAATGGTATGCTTATGGGGATATCTAGAGATCCTAGGATGTACTACGAGGGAAGTTCGGTGTCCCCAGGAGACACTGATTTCAATCCAAGGCAAAGGTTTGGTGCTATATTAGAGGGTGTGGACACTATACCGTCTGCGATTAACGGTGAGCTTGTCCATTCGTATGCCTCTAGCGACTCGGGTATATGGACCCTATCCTCGTCCCCCACAAGTGCCCTACCAGTAGCCTTTGAACAAGCCAGCGGAACATTTGATATTAGTGGAGCTATAAACAATCTTGTATTTACTGTCACCTCTGTAGGTGATGGGTATACTGGGTCATCTAATGATGCTTGTTGTGTATTATTTACTTCGGGGGTAGGACTGACACCCTCAGGAGTAAGTGGAACTTTAGATGTTCCTTATTTCTCTACAGGAAGTGATCACACCTTAAATATAGGAACACCCTCTACAGTATTTTTCATAGCTCCTACTAGATCATACAATACTAGCTCTGTAGGTTTTGCTAGAGATATAACGTGCAATGATGCTTTAGGAGATATCCTCAGATTTGTTGTATCTGATAAGGCTACTGTCGAAGGAGTAAGCTTGTCAGACTGTGTGAGTAAGTTTATAAATATAAGCGTGGTCTTCGACCCACCTAACGATAAGCTTAAGTTTTATATAAACAGTCATCTAATTAAAGAAGATACATTGTCTAGAGTATTTGGAAGATCGCCTAAAGATCCTCCTAGAGTACCCTCTTTTATAATCCCTAGAGATAATGCTCTCAGTAGTTTTGAGTATACTTCAGGTACTATAACGCAAAAAGAGGGAGTTTCTCTGTTTGATGAGGGACCAAAAAATAACACATTCTTTACCCCTTGGATTATAGGAGGAGGCTGGACAGACGGCAGGGATGTAAACCTTAGTACGTCCTCTGGAGGATTTTTAGATACGGGTACTGGAATAATGAGTGCCTATAATGGATACGTTGGAAGTATGAAAATTTACAAAAAGGCACTAAATAATAAAGAGATAGTTAAAAACTATGTTAACCAGAAAACATTCTTCGAAAATATAGATTTATAAAATGGCTTTATACGGAAAACGCCCATCAACAAAGGCTACTAGAAATGTAATAGGAACGCCAGTACCAAAAATTCTTGGGCTGGGTTGGCCTATAGGCAAGAATTCTGCTAATCCTTATTTTAGTAAGTCGTCTAGTTTTAGTTTAGTGAGATCTCAAATTGAACAGTTAATAAAAACTAAGAAAGGGGAGCGGGTTATGTTGCCTGATTTCGGGGTTTCTCTTCATAACTATTTATTTGAGCCCCTAACCTCTGATTCAGTAACTGAAATTTACTTAGATATTTCTAGAGCAGTAAGTAAATATGCTCCAAATTTAAATTTATTGGGTGTTAGGGTATTTCAGGACGATAACCTAAAAGGATTTGGGATGCCTGGATTAAAGATTAACTTATCAGTTAGTTTTAAAGATGATAATCAATCACTAGATTTTAGTATAGTAATATGACAGATAACAGAACCTCTACAGTACCCTTTACACAAGTTACATCAGACTTCCTTAAACTAGCCTTTATCTCAGATAACCAGAAAGGGGCTTTAGTTGATTACGCTGCCACAGATTTCTCTACATTAAGAGAATCTTTATTAGAATATATCAAAGCTGTGTATCCGTTAGATTATAATAATTTTGCAGAGTCTGATTTAGGTTTGATGTTAGTAGAACTAATCTCTTATATGGGAGCAGTACTTTCTATGAAAGCAGACATGCTTACTCATGAAAATTTTATACACACTGCTAAAGATAGGGATAGTGTAAGAAAACTTTTTGAGTTAATTGGCATAGCTATGAAGGGGCCAACTTCCGCACAAGCCACCGCAGTACTTACAGTAGACGGAGACCCTTCTACAGTTTTAGGGGAAGTGGTAGAGATAGCAGCAGCAAACAGGGTGGTATCAGTAACATCCCCAGAAGACTCAGAACCTTTAACCTATACACTATACACCACAACTGACGGAGTAGTAAATCCACTAACAGATTATAATGCAGATATAACCTTCACCAGTGCATTGGATTGGTATTTAGATACCTCTAATTCGTGGAACTCTGTTTTGTTGGAAGGAGCTTTTGCTACAGAAAACGGAAGATTTTCGGAGTTAGAAGTAGCAAAAAGTATAGATTTAGAAGAAGCTCCTGTTGTACAGAACAGTGTGCAAGTGTTTGTAAGCTCTACAGACGCTACAACCTCAGGATCTTATAGACAAGTGGAAAATTTATTTCAATCTTCTGCATTAGACGATAAGATATTCCAAGTAGTTTACAAAGATGATTATTCTGCTAAAATACTATTTGGAAACGGTAACAATTCTGTGACTCCAGCGACTAACTCAAGCTATTACGTTACTTACAGAGTGGGGGGTGGAAGTAGAGGCAATATACCTAAGAGTTATATTAACTCTTTAGTTAATGGAACTTACAACAGTGTAGCTAAAGCGATTAGGGTTGATCAGGTTCAGATAGCTACGGGTGGGGCTGATGCTGAATCCGTGTCACATGCTAAGAAATTTGGTCCACTATCCTTTAAGAGACAAGATAGGCTAGTTTCTTTAGAAGATTATTCTGTATTTGCTAGTAGGTTTATATCTCCCGCAGGGTCTACGGGGAAGGCTATAGCGTCTACCAGAAAAGCCTTTAGTTCTGCTAATATAATAGATTTATTTATACTAGAGAAAGCTACAGACAACCAGTTACAGAAAGCATCCTTGTCTTTTAAAGATGCCCTACTAACCCAAATACAAGATAAGAAAATGATTACTGATGATGTTATCATTAATGATGGATTAATTAGAACTGTGGATTTAGTAGTAACTATTAATATAGACAAAAGTTTTAGGGGTGTAGAAAGTACTATAGTGGCTAAGGCATCTAATGTAATACATAATTTCTTCTTATCTGATAGTATGGATTTTGGAGACCCTTTAGTATTATCAAAGTTAAATAGATCTATTTTTGGTATTAATGAAGTTCTATACGCAACAGTGGATAATTTTAAAGATGAGATAATTTATGTAGATTTTAATGAGATTATACAATTAAACAATTTAATTATAAATACTAACTATGCCTAAATCATACAAAAGAACTTATTTAGAGTCTCTTAAAAGTGTAATACCTGAAGTATACTTTAACGAGGATTTCTCTATCAGTGGCTTACAAAGAACAGCCACAGACTCCCTAATAAATAGCCATATTAACTTTTGTATAAACCAACCTTCTATATTAGGGATATCAGCTACAGACAATTACACGGAGCTAGATACTGTTTCTGGGATGGCACAATGGTTTCTTCCTAAAAATAAATTAACTGAAGTTAACTCAAGAGATTTTGAATTAGGCATCATGCATCCTTTAGGGTTTTGTATAGGTGAGCATACTGGGCAACCCTGCACCTACTTTACAGGAGATAGCGGGGTATCGTCTTTTGTGCTTAATCAAGAAAAGGATTTTATTAACTTTTTGGAAGTTAGTGTTTTACCTAAGATAAGTCTAAATTCTTCTTCTCTAGCGGAAACAACAGTAAGTGCCTTCAGTCCAACAGCTTCGGGAACTCATGAATATCTAATAAACTTATTAGGGTGGGCCTATTTCTTAAATACTTCTGGGTCTAATATATCAACGTCAAGTTATGTAGCTAGTTCTATAGCAGATACGTATTATACGAATAAGATATTTAATACTAATACGGGTATTAAAGGATTAACTGAATACCTGTGGCACAATTGGGGGTCAGTCTCTAGTATATCATCAGACGTTCTACCTATAAATTATTACTCTGGTACGGGAGAGTTTGTTAGTGGTACCCAAAATCTAAAGGGTTTAACTACTTTAGTTGATGTAGCCTACTCTGAGTTGCCTTCTGATATAGAGGATACTTATGTAAAAGATTCTTTTGATTCTTATATAGAGTATGGAACTTTCCTCACTGGGCAAGAGCTTGCCGCTCCATTCTCTAAATTTTTACAAGCAGCATCCTACACATTTTTCGATGTTAATGATCAGGTAGCTGGCATAGGGGATCTTTATGATATAGAAAAGTGTCCAGCGCATCTCCTCCCTTACCTGTCTGATTTAATTGGGTGGGAGCTATATGGATCTAATGAAGAGTCTTGGAGAAGACAAATAAGAGGTGCGGTAGATTTATATAAGCAGAAAGGAACTAAGAAAGGAATTTATAATGCTATAACTACTGTTCTTCCAGATATTAACCTCCAAAGTTCCAGCATATCAGAATTTTATGAATCCTATATTCCCTACTTACTTTATTATTTATTAAAAACTGATTCTACTTTGCTAAGTAGTTTTAGTTCTTGGACAGTACCTGAAGCCCAAAAACATATAGGCTCAGATTACGATAGTTCCATAATGGATAATAATGTTAGAATGGTTGTAGATCATATCTTATTAAGGGCCGTATGTAAATTTCCATATCTGTTTAGTATAAATAATTATCAATTTAATGTAGATGACCCTAATTTTATATTTTTGTACAGGAACAGAACTTTTCCTATCCCACCATGGGAAGAAGAAAAGTTTTATATGGAATGTGATGTAACAGAAGCTTTGTTATCCTTCTTGGAAAAAGAGCTTGTTAGGTTTGGAGTTACTCTTCAGAACAGTAAAAGATTTAGAGAGTTTGTTACTGTTCATACTGTGGGGGGTGATAGGGATATTAAATTTTATAACAACGGGTTTCTATTCCTAACTAGCTCTATAAATTTACCACCTAATCAAGAGGATATAATAAATAATTATCAAGTTGATAAATATGATTATCTTCCTTTGTGGAGTGGTAAATCCTCTAGATTTGATATAAATGTTTCCAGTGGGTCGTTTGATTCCTCGTTCTTCACTGGGGTATTTACCACTAAACAAGACTTCTTTAATGCTTTAGCTATAGTGGATGAGTTTACTCCTGCGAAATCTATACCTAGAGTTAGGGTTTCATTAACCAATACAGATTTTCTCAGCCCGTTTGATCATGTTTGCCCATCTGTAAGATACGAAGATCAAGATATTCCTACTTATGGTTTTATGGCTGCTGGGTCCTCATCTGGTGTGGACTTTAGAGGTATTCCTCGTGTTTTTGGAGGAGATTTTGTTGATGTAGCTGGGTCTTCCTATTTTGAATTTGATCATACAAATAAACCTGTATTTTCTAGATCTTTTGTGGATGGTAATTTAAAGAAACTTAACCTGATGGGGTCTTCTGTATCTTCTATACCTTTATCAGACCTTTATAGAACTAATACACGAAGACGTAATTACGAAAATACTTTAACCAAAGGAGGCTTATACTCTAGAACTGGGTTTAATATGCCTTCTTACTATAATGCTAGTAGTGAGGGAACGGATTTAGAATACCATTCTTTAGGGTTATTGAATTCCTTATTTAAGTATCACAAAGTAGTAAACCCTTTAGATGTCTATGAAGTATCTTCTTACCCCTATGATTTAACTGTGTGGTCCCCATGTTGGACATTACTTTCTGATCGTTATATGGGAAGTATTGCAGCGTCCTCGATGTTTGATATACGAGGAACCACTTCTTTAGCCCCATCTACTTGCCATAATTATGTCGCTAGAGAACGCACACCTGAATTTTTCTTAACTTTATATAACTTACTACAAAAAAGATTTCAATACGAAGCTGCTTATGTCGTAAGTAAAAATAACTTTTTACTAGACGGGTCTTCCTATCTAGATGCTGCCGCAACGTATAAAGAAGATCTTTGGAATAATTATTCTTTTGATTATGATGATATTTATAACATTCAGCTAGGAAAAGGTAAGATGAGTATAGGTTCTATTAGGGGCATACCTAAAATGTATAAAGATTACATTACTTATTATGCGGCTCATGGTGTAGGAACTAGATTATTAGAAACTTATCCTGATGGTGGGTTGAACATCCTTTCACATGCTTTCGGCCCTCTTATATACAATGGTAATTTTGAAGTATTGGGATCGTCTATAGAGTTGAATGTAAGTTCCCAATTAATAAGTAAATCCCTTAGTGAGGAGTATCCATTTAAAGTAACGGATCTTACGGGATTGGATACCCATGTAGCGCAGAGTTCTGACTCTTTATGTATAGGGTCTGGGGAAAATAGAAATCCTTATGTTCTTTCTGGTTTAGAATTCACAGACTTATCAAGTAACAGTAACTCTACTTTTAGTGTATTTAATTTAGATCCTAGTACCTCTATAGCAGGGAGAGAGAATTATTTAGTAGATAATTCTGTAGTAATAATAGATCCCGATGAGGGATTCCCCAGACTCCGTTATAGTGTAAAGGATTATGGAGGGTTAACTAATTTATTAGTTCCTGAGCATGAGTTTGAAGTCTCGTTATTAGCAGAGGTTGGAAATAAAAATTCTTTATACTTGGGTGGGGGATCATTTGGGGTATGGATACATACAGACCTAGAGACTGATAAGCACGGCAATTCTGTTTTTTGGAATTACATGCCTGATGGAACATGGCGAATGCATAATGTTTCAGATGTTACCTCTGATTCCACAGGACCAGACTTCGTTAGGGATACTTTATCCCATAAACTTGAGTATAATGATACCAAGTTGGTGGGTCTGGGAGAGGGTGGAGGTGCTGGATTTGAAACCTCATCTGGGGGAGAGTCTGGGTGTAGTGGGGTTGGCGATTCCACCTACTATATTCCTGATTCAGATAAGGATGCTTTAGCTAATGTTAATAAGGAAGACTTCACGAAAACAAAACTTAAATTCAGGACTTTTAACAATTTAATAAAAGTACCTTTAGAATATTATCAAGTTCATCAACAAGTGCATAGAGCAGATCAGAGGTATGTGATTGAATTATTTATGTATCCTAATATAGGAACTTCTAAGTATGCAATGATAGATGCCTTGTATGTTAAAGATATAACTCAATACAGGAGATTATCTGTGCCACATACCTTTAATTATAATAATTATGATGAGTATAAGACTATATTGCAAAGTGATTTTAGGTTCTTGTACTCTGATGGTACCTTAGTTCCTTCTGGGGCAATACTTTCAGCGGATTCTTCAGGAAATCTAACCTCCCCAGACACAGGAGATAAAATAACCTATCAGGAGGCAGCTTCTTATGGTACGGGTAAATCAACAACCCTTCTGTATTCCCAGCTAGACATAATTCGACCGCAAAAATGGATAATTGATCAAAACAATGCAACTTTAAAGTTCTTAGAAAGTAAGTACACAGGTCTTATACAGATAGGGGATAATTCTATTTTAGAACCTTCTTCTATAGTAATAAAAGGTAGAACTTTAGGATCTAATATATTGACAGAGACTACACTATCTATACCCATAGATCCACAAGACACATTAATTATTTTAAGAGAATACAATAAATTACAAAAAGATCTAGGGTCTAGAAATTCTCTTATTAGCTCTTCTAAATTCGGACCTAATGGGGGCAGTAGAATACCTTACAGCCTCTCTCCTATGTGGGTGCAGCCTGGGGGATTCCCAACTTATGAAAGTAATAATCATCAGTACACGGAATTATATATTGATGAGAAGGGGATGTTACCTGCTCCTGTTGCAAGTTTTAGGAAGTCTACACCTACTAGGTACGAAGGTTATGAGTTCCCAGGGGCCACCACCCCAAAATACCGACAATTAACGGTATACCCAGACTTTAGAGAAGCTAATGCAAGTGGAATAGTTTATTATGATGTGAATATAGATTTTGATAGACCCTTGGAATCTAGTGCTTTAATATACTATACTGTTAGCGGAACTGGAGTAACCAATAATTGGGTAATAGCATCTCCCTGGTCTATCATTAGTGGAAATTCTCCTATCTATACTCCTGAATTTTCTACTAGTGCAACTTTACGTGTGGGTCTATCTGCGTTGCCAAGTGTGGCTACCTGGAAAGAGTACTCATTAATATTTCATCTTGATGATCAATCCTCTTCTTCGGTTAAAGTAGATAAAAGAACAGATGAGTTTAGGTTATATGTTAAACAGAAACTAGTAAATGATGTTATGTCTAGTCCTGGGGGTGGTGAGTATTCAGGAGGTACATTCCCAGCACCATTATGGTTTAGTGCTACATCAATTAATGCGCCGCAGGGGGCACTAACCAGAATACCCGCTAATATAGGGGGAGCCTCTGGCCCAGGAGTACCATTCTTGAATGAGCCCTGTTACTGGTACTGGTCTGCTGGGGGAACTGCCGTTTCTGGTGAAGATTGGAGAATGACTACATCTGGGGGAACTGAAATAGGTCAAGGTCATGAACTAACTCAAACTTTTGCAACTCCCCCGTCAGGATTTCCTGGGATATACGTGTCTGCCCATGCCGCTGCTGCTGGTAAAACCATAATTCTATCTGCTATATATGAACAGGTAGAGCTTAGTAGTCAGGGACCTAGTAGTTTTTCTTTTGTTAGTGCTGTTAATGATAACATGATAGCAAATAGCTTCCACTGGGACCATATAGGCGGTCCTGGTATCTATCAGCCATGTTTTGAAGAGGATGGCGATCAATGGGTTGGTACACCTGGTGAGGGGCACTGGGTATGTAACAGTCCATTATTTGATAAGAATGCTCTTAAAAATTATCCTGACCCAATTAAACTAACCCCCTCTACCGTTAGTGTTCTTAATGGAAGTTCATTACCCGTATTCTATTATCAAGCTTCTGATTACATGAATCCATGTATAAATACAGAAGGACAAGATGAAATATCCTATATAAGAAAAGATTTAACTCCTCAATACCATACAGATGGAAGAATAGATTACATTGATGTGATAGGATATACTTTATTTTATGCTTACATAACTGAACCTACAGCAAATAACCCTATAGATCACACCCCTGTTGAGTACGTAAGATTTGCCATTAGAGATAAAGGTTCCAACTGTAGAGTTCCAGGAGATCCTGATTATCCCATAGTTCACGGTGCTGGGGATTCTGGTGCGGGGGCTATATTTTATAGAACAGGTAGTAATACATGGGTTACCTCTGGATATGAGATAAGTCCAGACACTGGGGAAGCACCTGAGGTATCTAGCGGAGTGATAAATCTTGGAGGCTCTAGTATACTTTGGATGGTACGAGATGATAGGAATAATCCAACGAGACTAAAGTATGCAGGAGTTAACGCCATCCTTCGTCCTGTATATAACCCCACAAAATCAGTTATGGATTCCGCAAGTGGTTTATTATATAAATCAAATTGTATGTTTTATCCATTTTATCACAATTACTCTGCTGGAGATCCTGTAATAGAGGAGGACTTACTAGTAAATAACAAGGTACCAGTATTCTGGCCCCTTGAAGGTAATCACTGGGAACCAAGAGGCAACTTAGTTGTTTCTAACAGAACAGACAATTTCCCTGGACAAATAACAATAAATATAACATCATGAAGGGCGTAGTAGAAATATACAAGTTAACATCTGAGGGTACTAAGGAATTAGTATACAAGAAAAATAACATGACTGTTATTGGGTTCTCAGAACAGATAACTGACTTATTAACTACCCCATCTTCTATAAAATTCCCAACAGATAGCAGTAGCCAGTTAAGTAATAATCACGCATTAGATGCTTCAAACTATGAGATTCAAGCATTTTCTATGTCCAAAGATATACAGCAATTTAAGAAAAACCAACACGCTTATAGTACTACTAACTTAATTCTTAATTCTGTATTATCTAGTACAGAGTATTGGGATGATTCTAATGAAGTTATAGTTACCCCAGGAGCCACTATAGGTCCTGTTTCTGGGACTAGTGGGATGTTAGTAGAGGCTACTACTTCTGCTGGGTATTTTACTCAGATAATAAATATTGATGGTAGTGCTGGGTACGCTGGTCATGCAAGTGCTTTTGATGAGCCTTACTTTAGTGGGGCTAATTTTACATTCTCTGTAGATATGAAAATGAACAGAGATAGTCCACCTGTTGGGATGTCTGGTGGTCCAGACTATAGTGGGTATAGTGTTATTATTCCTGGTGTTGGTCAGGCAGCGGGAGGTTTCTATGCTACGGTTGTGAAATGGAATGAGTACGGAGAAGCTTCCTTGGCTCCTAATAGGTTTCATGATTATACTCAGCCAGGAACTGGTGTAGGAGGAATTAAAAAACTTAGTAATGATTGGTATAGAGTATATACCACAGTTTTACAAGGAGGAGGGAAGGTTGATCCTTCAGCAATGACTCCCCGTATATACCCCTCATATAGAGGATTCTTGCCAACATCGTATGGTTCCTCTGCTGTAGATTCTAGTGCAGGATCCATATATATCTCTAGACCACAATTAGAATTAGGGAAGGTCCCTACAGAATATGTAAACACTGCTTCTGAATCAGTGGGTAGAGATAACACTCTGGCTTATTCGTTATTAAATGATACTAAGCCTTATGGTCATAATGGTACTGTATATAAATATGTTTATAATGTGATGAGTGGGACTGGTGGAAGATCTCTATCCTCTGTATACGGTGATGCTCCTTTAGATAAGGGAGCTTCAGCATACTTACCAGAGACCTCTGGATTGCGTCCACCAGTTAGTTACCAAGATAGAGAGCTTACTCCCTTTGCCAGAACTCCTGTGGAAGAAGCTTTAGGTATAAACTTTATAAAGGGACAGATTCCTGCCGCTATATCTTTATCTTCTAATCTATATTTAAGTTCTTTTGATACGGGATGGACGCATTACGATGATTCAAATACTGGGTTAGGGAGGCATGTAGCTTATCTAGGAGCTTATGTAGATAGAACAGATCTTCCCATCGCGACACAATACATAACTAGTTTATCTTCCTTAGCTATGTCTGGGTATTCCTCTCCATTAGTATCACAGTTATTATACAATGGAATTGTAGGTACCCCCAGCAGTATAGATAGGTATGGCTTTTGGGCATTATCAGGTAATGGAGCATCTAGTTTTCTGTTGCCAGAGGTAGCGGCCTCCGATAGTTTGTTTGTTAAGAGCGTTGATTCTGATTTTTCATCAACAGGAAATATTTCTTACATAGCAAAAATAGGTAATGTAGCAGCAGGAATACAAAAAGATTCCCCACTTTTAAATATTTTTGGAGGGGTGGATATAATAGGATTGTGGGGTATAGACCAAAAAGCAATTAGGGACATTAATATTTTAGACAACCCCCCTTACAGTGCAATATATGATACTAGTAACATTGCTAAGGAGCCTACTAGAAGATATAAACTATTTAGTAAAATAATATTAAATGATAATGTTGTAAAGTGTGAGGGAAAAGATAAGAGTATTTTTGGTGGGGCAGATAAAATAGGTTTAGTTGGTAACTATGCTCCTTTGGAGATACATTGGAGGATTTCTTTCCTATGAGAGGACATTTTAGAATAAAAAAAGTCAGCAAAAAGACTGGAGAAACCGAAGTTATCTATGAAGATTCTAATATGGTAACTACTGGATTCTCTCTAGGAATGACAGATATTTTGTCTAATGTTGGATCCACAGATATAAATGATTTTCAGCTTAGATATTTTCAGTTAGGGGAAGACAGTTATAATTTAAGTTCTTATGACGTATCCACTGATATTCCAGAAGAGAGGTTAAGGAAACATGTCTGGTCCCTTAAAGATCCTATGGCTCTTTTAGACTATGGTAGAGATAGTGTAATTGCTGTTACAACTAAAAATGTTTATGGGGTGGGGTCTATAGTCCCTCTACACAGAACTAAAGTGTTTGATAATTTTATAGATCCTCCTGAAGATACTAAAATTTCAGTAGACTATTCTAATAATTTTAGAACTTACGACGATGGAATGAACGAAAGCATACGATATACTCCCTCTTCGATATGGATTGCTAACGACCCAGTATTCTCATCCGATAAAAATAATTTTGGTATTTGGCCTCTTTCAAGTACTGTAGATATTACTGCTTCTGGTCCCTCGTATGTGCCTCCTACATATAAATTTTCTTATACTGCAAACAGAAATGTTTCTGGGATTGTAAAATCTAGTATAACCACTAATCCTAAGTATGTTTATAGTGATAATACAACTCATCCTATTTGGAATAGTATAAGAGAAAATCAGACTCACTCTATCTACATCTCCCCAACATATTATTTATCTAGTTTATCTACTTCTTCTTCGACCCCGTTAACATCTGAATTACAACTATTTAATAAGATAAGTAGTGGAGTTATTGGGGATTCTATCGCTGGAGAGAATAGAGCCACTTTTAGATACAGATATGATATGGATAATATTGATCGTTGGTATCCACCAGCAGTGTTAAGCGGTAGTACTGGATTCGAAGAATGTGTAGCTAAGGATGTGTCTTGCTTTAATAGGTGGGAATCTATTTATGGTGTTGGTGTATCTGGTGGAACATTGTCAGCTAATGTGGAATGCAGTGCTGGAGAGATGTATACCTATGAAGATCATCCTACCTATGCAACAAGGAGTGGGCCAGGGGCAGACTGTTATGATACCTCTAATAGCGGGTTCGGCCCAAGTGGGCAGTTCTATAGAATTTCTGCTAGTTTAGTGGGGGTTCCTAACTCAATTTTTTATCCAAGCTCTGGAAATTTTTCTGGCACTGACTGTGTACCTAAAATATTTCCTATGGTAAGTAGTGTTTCTGGTATAGTGGGAGGGGAATTAGTGGGGAATACGAACCATCAGGTTACTCCTAGAGAGGAGGTTTATATAGCGAATTATCAGTTTGAGTATAGTACTAGTGCCTCCCCTTATCAAACTATACATGCTGAAAAACCTTACTATATTACGTCTGCTCAAGATGTTTTAAGTATTCCTAATGGATACACTACATCCTTACATGATAATACCTTTACAGTTAGATTATTAATTGATGAGGAATTAGCTAATGATAAGACTATAAAAGAGGTAGGGTTATTTATGAAAAATCCAAAGGGTTCAACTGGCAGGGATGAGCCTATGATGGTTGCCTATAAAAAAGTTGATCCTCCAATAAATAAAAATAATGAATTCTCGTATATAATAGATTGGGAATTGAGTGTGATAGATATCAATTAGACGGGATAACATCCTATATAAATATAATGGACAATAATAATAATACAATAAACCCTACTGGACATTTACAAATATATAAAGTATTTAATGATGGTGGAGAAGAATTAGTATTTGATGAGAATAATATAATTACATCAGGTATGGGGGTAGGATGGTCTCATTTATTTGCGGCTTCTGGAGGAACCACAATTACAGACTACCAAATATTAAATTTCGCAGTGGGTTCGGGAGGAGATTACAATGATTACGGAGTATCTACATACAAACTACAAAAACCTGTTCTTAAGTCAGGAGATTGGGGGTCCACAACAACTTTATTGCTAGAAGATTTAGAGCCTGTAGAAAGCGGATCGTTAAGAGGTAGTGATCTTCCATTTGCTCGTATTAGATTTAGTAATATAGGAAAAGTAACTAGTACTTCTGTTAGATACATATTGGTACTAGATAAATTAACTTTAAATTTAAAAACTATAAATGAGGTAGGATTATTTATGCGTAATCCAAGAGGTCTTACGCCTGTTTCCCCAATACTAGTAGCTTATAGACCTTTTACTGACATAACCAAGACTGATGATTTTAGTCTCATATTCCGCTGGACTCTGCAATTCTAATGTTTGATATTAACGATTTATATTCAGTTTCATCTGGGCTCACCGTATTTAATTATTGGAACCCTTTTGTTACTAAGCACGATACCTCTTCTTTCTATAATTGGGAACAAGACAACTTACCTCTTTATGATCTAGAAGAGCGAACTCAGCTTTTATGGGAGAGGTTTGGCTATCCATTGTCTGGTGCCCCTGGGATGGCTCTGATTGTATCCTCTAACACCTGTGGTCCTCTTGGGGTGGAGGACACGCACTGCTCAACAGAGGCATACAGCTACGACCCTGCCCGTGGTGCAACACCCAATAAGTTCCTATCTTTATCCGCAGCAATAGAAGCCCTCCCAGAAATTATTAGGATGCCTACTCTTATTGAAGTGGCAGTTAGCGGTGACTTAGGAGAATTAAATCTTAATAATATTAAATGTGAAGATGATGGTGTTTTAGAAATTGTAAATAGAGGTTTTGCTCCATTAATACAAAATGATTTTAGTAGTGTTGTTGTACAAGCTGATGATGAAGCTTTTGGACATATGTACCTACCAAAAACATTAGGTGCTTCGGGAGCTATCTATCATTTATTAAGCAGTAGTGCCATCTCTACAGAGACCTGTGTATCTTCCTTATTTAACTGGGAGACCAGCGTGGGGCATACTAGGAAATTTGTACTTCCTGCTAGGGGTGTATCTGGGGCTGGTGGATATAATTCTCCTGGGTATTGCTACCCAGGTATATCTGATAATAATGTCCAATGGGTACAGGACATTCCTTATCGTTTAGCTGCTAATCCCATATCTGTAATAGCTGGCAAACCTGTATACTCAATTCAGACAGACGCTACTATGGCCTCTCTAGATCTATCTACTATAAATCTAGGTACTGGTAATGATCTTGCTGGCGCACAATATCAAGATAATCAGGTAGTGAATGGAATTATAACTGCTAACTGGCTTACTAAGGTAGAGGCACAAAACTGTGATGGTCCTATTTATATTAGGGGGTTTGTTGTAGATGGTGGAAATTCTTTTACTACAGGGTTTGGGATTCAGAATTGTACTAACCTTACCATAGAGAATTGCGGATCTATGAGGTGTACTCAAGCTGGATTCGATATTAAAAACTCTTCAGTAAATCTTAGGAGACAGGCTTTCGCAGCAAGAAATTACGATGTTGCTGATAGAGGAACCTTAACTACTTATGGATTTAAATTGGTTAATAGTGATGTTAACTTTGTAACAGACTCTTATAATAGTGGGGTAGCAGCTAAATTAGCCAGCCACTTCCATGATTATGGAATCCATATGGAGAACTCTGTATTACGAGGTGGTGATAAAATATCTAATACAGAACAGCTTGATGTTTTTAGTACGGACTTAGGGTTTAATAATACTAATTTGTACTTATCCAATTCTAAGTATACTATGGATGGAATTCTTAATACTTATAACGGTGTTGATAATATTAAAGCATTAGATTCTGTAATAGAAACTGAACAAACAAGATCCTCCTATGCTAAGAAGAACGGGCTGTTAATGAACAATAGTAAGTTTACTTACAATAAAAATTATTCTAGCTCTGCTATAGGATTGGATACAGCCAAACAACAGTCAGGTAATGGAATAGTTAGTAATAACTTCCCTATTTTATTTGATAGAAATGGTCAGCATATAGTTATGGGGGGTGGATCTACTTATGGTCCTACTTACGGTAGCGGTATGGATATAACTACTCTGTATAATATGGAATTATATAATGAACATCATGCTATGTTCGATAGCTTTGGTCAAGGGAATGCTGTAGATGCTTCTAAACCAGGGGTAGTTGTTAATAATTCTACAGCAGAATTTACTGCTGCTAAGTTTTTATGCTCCGATAGTAAAGCTACTCCATTCAAGAGTAGCCCTGTAGCACTATCTGTAATTAACGGGGGCAAGGCTACTGTAAGAGGATTAACTTATACAACCCTGAATGGTGCTTCTGTATTCGCTGGTGCTAATAAGCGAAAGGCTGCTGCGGTGGTGGCTGATGGTGGGTCTACTATTAATTTTACAGGACCAGTGGGAATTTATGGTTTCGGATTAGGGGCCGCTGCTACTAATAGGTCTACTTTATCTATAGCACCACCGTTAGATGGAACAGATAGTGTAATTGATATACGTTCAGAGAATGATTTTGCGACACTTAGCGGGTGGGGAGGAGGAGCAAACAAAGCTACTCCTCTAATGGAAGTTCATTCTATGAAAGCTGGGCTAGTCGCTGATAATAACTCTAATTTAATTATAAAAGATTTAGGTTATGTAGATAATATGTGGCCCACAGCATCTTTAACTGATGATCGCGTAATGACCCCACAGTACATAGATTTAATCATGTCTGGAGGACTACAGTTTTACCCGAATAAAGCTGATAGGAACGCTGCAAATATGATTATAGATCACGGTGGCTGGCCTACTACTGGAAATAGATGGAATAGATGTGAAGAGGAGACAGTATATAATGCTATGTTAGCTGCTGACGCTAGTTTAAGTTGTTATAGATTACTTTATAATGCCGATTATAGTACTGATACTGAGACTTTCTTTAGAGGAGTATCTTTAGGGGGGGAGTGCGTTAGAGCTACAAATAATAGTAGTGTTAAGGTTATGAATGTACACTTCCCAATGGGTTTTGCTAATATGGATGGGAGTTTCTATGATGCTAGTACTAGTCCTGCTGGGTGTAACAACCTAATGATTTGGAATATAGCTGACTCTTCTCAATTACACGCTTCCCATTGTGCTGTGTCTGGGACACACCCAGTACTGGCAGGGTATACTGGACCTAAGGCAGTCTATTTTAAGGAGGGGGATGTATACGGTTTGAGTGCTGCGTCAAGTCTTCCACCAGGAACTCCTGACACAGGTATAATTTCCGTGTTAGATCATTTTGGTAGTGGGGTTAGCTTTAGTTCCCTTGATATGGGTAATTCTGGTGTAAGTTCCTTTATGTCGGATATACAAAAAGCTAGAACAGGCATAACTACCATGCAAACTTATGGAGAATCAGAGTATCAAAATAGAGGTCCTTTCAGACTATACTTCTCTGTTTCTCCTGCTGCTAAAAAATTATTCTATTGTAGTGCTGTAGATGTGGGTCATATACCACGGGTTAGTGATAGTTATGACGATAATAGACCTTACCAGCACTTATCTCAGGGATACTTGCTGTCAGGTACTTGCTCTGCGCTAACTACTATGAGTAGTATGTACCCCAATTTACTAAATGAAAGAAGCCATGCTGAAAATGGTGGTGTACTGGTTACTAGTGGTTATTATTACCCCGATTCTATGGCAGCTACAACCAAACCTTCTGTGTGGTTATCAGAGTCTGCGGCTAGTATATTTGCTAACGCTAGACATTGTAGTACTGATTACAGCAATAGAATAAAGTATGTTAATATCTATGATTCAGATGTAAATGTCCATTCTCAAGGAGAAATAACAACAGGATTTACCGAGGGTTATGGATTAGGTTTTAGAACATCTAACATTTTTGATTTAGAGAGAGATACATAATGAGTGATATATTTGGTAATGGACAAGGGCAGGGAGATACTAGTTTTAAAAAGAGTAGTCACAAATTTGTAGACCCCGTGAGAGTATTTAAGGCTAATGATCCTTATCATTGGACAGTTGATAATATACCAATTCAACAACTGCAAGAGAATATACTATGGTTGAAGGATCAACTTAGTACTGATGATATATCTACTTCGTCAGGGTCCAGGAGGGAGTTTGATGAGCTTAAGCCTACTGCTCAAGGAAGCGATAGATTTATTAAAGTATCTCCTGGTAATTTTATAGGTAGGGTAAATGATGCTTATCATACTGGTATATCCAGACTCCTGGTTAATGCGAAAGGCGATTACTCTAAAGGAATTTATAATACTCAGGAGAGTATGTCTATAGATTCTCAAGTTCTTCGTAGATTAATCGGGGAGACTACAGACGCTATTATAGGAAATAATGGTTTGTATGATCATTTACAGCACCATGCATCTAACGCTACTGTGGATAGTATAGTAGATTGGGGAAATTTTTATACCTATGATAATAAAAATGATAAAAGCAATGATGGCATTTTAGATATACCGAAAATTAAATTAGCTTTATGGCAACCAGACACCACAACTCATAGTTATTTACCTGACTTTACTGGACTGCAACAGAGGTCTACAGAGTGGGCGAGGGCATGGGGTGCGCCGTTTAGAACCTCCTTAGTTAATGTAGAAAAACCACTTGGTATTAGAGTCCCAGAGTTTGATGATAGTGATTATGTTAAAGAGGTTGCTAATACTTATGTACCTAATGTTAGAATAGATCTTCTTTTTGTATACACCAAACCAATAGATGCATCTTCTACTTCTATAGCTTATCCTGTGGGGTCTGCTGCTGCAAGTATTACAGAACCTCAATTAGGGTTAGTGAGGGGTGCTGGTTTAGTATCTCTCAAGGGTGCTGGTGGGTGGACTGGAAAAACTATAGATAAGACTTTCCTAGATTCAGATGAGTATAATGATAATTTTAAAGATAAGAATTATTGGTTTGAACAAGGAAATACTTTTGATAGTGAAGGAAATTTAAAAATATCTTCTCCTATTACTGACCAGGACCAATCTTTGTTTGGTACAAGTGGGGTGTATGGCAACTTCCCAAGCCCAGACGACCTAATGAATTTAGCTCCTTACATATACTCTGAAATAAGTAATGGAGCTTATGGTGCTTTAGTTGGACAGTCAGTATTACCACTAGCTTATATCTTTGTACATAAGGGCGAGACTTCTATATCTAATAATAATATTTTAGATATCAGACCCTTCTTTAGAACCGCTGAATTAGCATACAATGAACGGGCTGGGATTGCGGCAGCTAACCCACCCACATCACTAGCTAACCCAGTTGAAACTTCTCAATCTATAGGAAATAAGCTAGATAAACTAAACAGTAAAATACAATCTGATATAGGCAACGGTTCTTACGCCCCTGATTATCCCAGACCTGTTGGTGCTGGTACTATATTTGGTGGTATTAGGTATGGGGTAGAGGGAATCCTAATAGCTATGGCCCAAGGAACGGATTTACAAGATCAATCTCCCTTTTCTAGAATTTCTGATGCGGTTTGGGGATGGAGTAATGATAATGATCTTGCTACTAATCGAGGAATAATTGATAGCTATTTTTATAATCACTTAGGTTATACAGCTTCACCAGTAAATATTCCTTTAGACCCTGATTGGGATATAGCATCTTGGGCTGAAAATGTAGGGGGCGATCAGCCTGGAGGAACTTGTCCTACAGATTGGATAAATACATCTTTTGTTGCGGCAGGGGAAGCTAAGGCGGGTCAGCCTGGAGGACCAAATTTTACAAATGCATTTGCCACACCAGCACATAATTTGACCTATGCAGATACTTGGCTTGTAGATACAGGTGGTGGAGCAATGTCTAGGGCACCAACGGAAGCAAACAAAAGAGATGTTACTCCCAGTGTATCCCTGACGGGATCACAGTTATTTTATCTAAAGAAAAGAATAAATTTAGATAAGACTCAAGTTTCTTGGATGACTGATTATGAAGTTATATTAGATTATGCAAACTGTGCGCCTAGAAGTGGTTCTGCTGCGGCAGCTTTGGGCTCAATTCCTGATCCAGTATGGAATAATTACTGTGGGTTGTATGTAGAAAAATATCCTACATTCTTTAATATTATTTGTGCTTATAGTGCCCCTAATCCCAATTTGACCCCTGATGGTGTTGATGCAGGTACTGGAAATACTATTGTAACCTCTAATCAATATCATCCACAAAATATTAGAAATAACTCAAGAGTATACGGTGGTGATTGGGGAGGCTTTGCCTCTTTTGCTGTGACCTCAGATCTTCACCAAGGAGTACAGGATCAAAATACTAGCCTACAATCTAGCCCTTGGGGTAATTTAGCTAATAACTCATGGGGAGTTTGTCTATACCCCACTATAAAATTTTCTGTGATAGGATACCCACAAGGATTTAAACAAGAAGCTTTAGGTGGAACTAACCCAGTACTTGTTTTAAATAGCTCCATCTAGTTAAATGTCTATCTGGATATCTTGCACCTTAGCACCTCCTGGAGATATTGGAGGAGGTGGGGGGTCTGGAGGTGGAGGGGATGGTGGACCTCCAGGATGTGATTGCGTCTGCAACCCTGATAGTTGCGGTGGTGGATGTGATGAAGTTGTAGCGTTCTGGTGCGACGAGGATAAAGGAGGAGGTTGTTCAACAAGCTCAATCCCTGCGGATAGTATACCAGGGTTTGATGAAGTTAATTGTGAGCCACCACCCACTTGGGATATTGATGGGACTACATTCTGGGCAGATAGCGGTCCCTGTGACCAGTATTGTGATCAAATTTGTAGGAGATACCATTGTGATCAAGCATTTCCAAAGGATGTGCCTTGTGCTTGGACTGACTTTATAATATTTGATTTGACAGGTCAATGTGGCGCACTTCCTGATACTGGAGACTGTGGTATAGATTGTACTTTGAATGGGGTTAATTTATATTTAGATCCATTAATCTGTAAGTCTTCAGAAAAGAACTGTAACAAATGGGATGGTGGAGGTGGTTTTGGAGGAGGAGGGCCACTAACGCCTGGTACTGGACCAATGATCCCACCTCCGTCACCCCCACCTGATGGGTATGAATGTGGTGCCGATATTGGAACAGGTTGCATATGCTGTAATGCCACCTGTAATGCGACATGGGACGGAGTTAAAGGAGATTGGGTTTGGCCTCCTGGTTGTAATGACGATTGGTATAAGTGCCAAACGAAGTGTTTTGGAAAAGCATGTCCTAAATGTAATAATGATGGTACCTGTGATTGGCAGACTGGGTGCCAAGTTTATTGTGATAAAGATTGCCCAAATGGAGATACTATTGAAGAGTGTGAGAAAGTATGTGGTGATGAACTTGATACTCTGTGTTGGAAATGTAACCCTGATGATTGTGGGTGTTGCACAAAAACTACAAATAAAGTTGGTGGGGGTTGTCCTGATGGAACATTCCCAGATAGAATAACATGTAATAAGGAAGGTGGTCCAGGTGGAGGGAATTGTCTGAAAAAATGTCCTGTCTGTGATGACACTACGGGGGATTGTAGCTTTGAGGCTGACTGTGATGGGCCTCCTGATGGAGTTGGCACACAAAGATGTGGGGTGCCTTGCTCTATGGGGGAAACTAAAGATGATTGTGATGCTTTATGTAATATAGACGATTGTGAATATTCTTGTTGGGATTGTGTGCGTATGCCATTTGATTATGAAACAGGAGCAGGAGGTGGAGAAGAATGTCAGGAAGTAACTATAGTAGATGAGTGTGGAAAAACATTACCATCCGTTTGTTACCCTAATCACATGTATATTAATGAACCTCAGTGTAAGGATGGGGGCTGTGGGGATGAAGAGTTATCAAATGATACTGGGTACAATAATTCTCAAAAAGATAGAGTCTACTCAATGACCTATGTTGATGAGGTATTTGAGAGAAATCATAGTAATAAAACTTATAAACTTTCTAATACAGAGTTCCTTCCTATAAATAGGGGAACTTTACCAGCAAGTCTTTTTAAGACTACAGTTCATACTTCTGTTCGGGCAGTCTATGATTTAAATAATAAAGGAATTAAAGGAGGTTTGTTTTCTGATATACCATACTCAGATTTAGACGATGGTGCTATTGAAAACAGCTTGCATATTAATCTTGTAAATCTATTGAATCAGGCTAAGTTAGCAACAGGACAGTCTATAAAGTCTCAAATGCTAGGAACTATTAGAGAGTTACTAATCTCTAATAGAATTCATACTTTGTCTGGCGATGATTTAATAAATTTATTAAAGAATATTATTAGAAACCAAACTAAGTACCCAGACACTAGACTATCAGAACTTAAATCTCTATCGCCCACTGTAAATGAAGGTAGGGCTATTAAGCTTGCGGGAGATAATGCATTTAGGTTAAAAGGTAATGTGTATTCAGAGGGTGATAACGAAAGGATGAAGTATTGGAAGACTTTAGCTACTGATTTAGATAAAAATCTACCTATTACTTTATCGGATGGTACTAAAACACAACTTTATTATAAGATTGATGATACTATAAATCTTAACTCTAGTGGGTCTATCACTATGAGCGAAGGGGATTACCAAAGAATAACTACTTCCAATGGAAGTTATACGGAGATACCTGTACAGGGAGATTTCGATAGGGCACGGATACTTCAGTTAGAAACTTTACAAAAGATAATGTACTTAATGGATGACACATACGACTTTACTTTAAATGTGTCCTCTGCTCCTGATTTATATTTAGATGAGCGGTATGGGGTTACTAATGAGAGAAAGAATTTTTATATGTTAACAGCAAATCTAAGTAGTGTTACGGATTTAGAGAGAGAAAATTCTTTTATCTCTAAAACTCAGGTTACGTATACTTATGAGACTGACAGCACTGTACGTGATGATTGGGTTAGTAAATTCCCATTCCCCTTTATGGTGTTTAGAGTTGATGCTGATGATCCTATCTTTAATTACATTACTAATGGGGGAATAATAAACTTAACTACTAAAGATTTTGTGTTCGATATATTTGATGACCCCAGACTAATTAGACCAATAAGAAGATTTTTACCCACTGTAGTTTTAATACCTACAGATAAGACTAAGGATGTGCCTTTCCACTCCTTGTCTAAGTATGTGTCCTATGGGGTTAGGGAACTTACATTTGAAGTGCATCCTGACCCAGAAAGAAGCGATGTTTGGAAAGCCCCTCACATAAAAGAATCTTTCGCTTACCCCAAGCCAGGAATAAGCATATCTAACCCTACCCATAATGCCAAAGAATATGGAATAAATACTAAGGAATTAACTAATTTAGTAAACTATACTAACATAACTCCTGTACTCCCTAGACCAAAAGGACCTACCAGACGATTGTTTGAAGTTTTAAAAGACTTTAAGGCCAACTGGGATGTTAGTGGCAATATAGTTAAGTGGTCTGATGTATATGATGAGATGGGCAGAGAGCAAATAAAATATTTACAGAGAGAATGTAATGATTTAGAAGGGTTTAAATCTCTAGCTAGTATGGGTAAAATACATAAGGCTGTAGAAAATAGGTACCCAAAAGTTAAAGAGGTTAGAAGTGATATGAAACCTATTAGTTTTGATTTCTTTAGAGATAACCCCAAATTAGTTCAAAAGCCTTTAGAGGATAGAACTAATCCTCCTGACCCCCTACCATAAATTATGAAAGCAGTAGCAAGAACAGGTGATAAAGTAACTGGATTAAACCATGGTTGCGACAGCGAAACTGAGTGCAGATCCTCTAAATCTTCTATAACTATAAATGGTGAACAAGTACATTTTGTAGGGGGTAGAACAGAAAGTCACACCCGTAAAATGGGTAAAAAGTGTAAATCTCATTCGCCAACCCTTAGCAGTACTGAGACAAAAGTATTTGTAGAGGGGGCTCAAATAGCTAAGGTAGGGGATAGCTACCCTCAGTGTGGTAAAATAAGTAAAGGCTCCCCTAATGTATTCGTAACATAGAATTTTTTATAAAATATACCCCATTAAATTTAATGAGGTCTACATATTAACAGACGGGTAAATACCCGCATACCTTTAATTGGAGAATTAAAAATGAATAGAAGAATTGTTACGGACGAGTTTGTGAGCCAGTTACTTGAGTCCAACGGTTGGGAGAAGGCTGGTATTACTATTGAAGAGGTTAACGAAGAGAGCGCAGCGGAAAGGCGTGAAAAGCATCTAGGTGCGCGTGGAGTGAAAACTCCTAAAGGTGGGAAAGGTTTACACTCACGGGTCGAGCAGCAGAAACGAGGTCAGAAACAGGCTACTACAGGTGGTGCCCCAACTAGGGGGGAGCTTACTGACGATGAGAGAGCGCAGGGGAGAGAGAGAAGGGAAGGTAGAGGAGCATACGCGAGGCGAGGTGAGAACACTGAAGTCGAAGCTAACTGCTGCCCTCTATGTGAGTCTGATCTTGGTGAGTATGAGCTTACTGACGAAGCTCTGCAAGAGCATGCTGCCGCTATGATGGAAGTCTTCTCTGAAGCTGGTCTCATTTCTGAGCAGGTTGAAGAGTCTTTCATTATTGAGAACGCTGATGAGATTCTTGATATTCTTTCCGAAGCTGGTCTTATTGTTGAAGCTACCAACGAAGAAGCTGACGAAGACGACGAGTAATGGGTAAGTTAGAAGAGTCAGGAATGAGCATTGGAGACTTTGCTATGTCTCTAATAGACTCTGGTAAGATTTCTAAGAAGGGCTCTACTCCTGAAGTAGCTCGTCCTAAAGAATTACCTGCCACAGATGTCGATATATCTGATGTTGCTATTCCTGGCTCTATGGTTGAACAAGTTCTCCAAGAATCTTTTGGTATGGGTGAGGCTCCTAAGCGGGAAACCGTTAGGGAGCCCTTACTATCTGAACAAGAACTTCTTCAAGAAAAAATTACTAGTCTACGAGAAGAATTAGTTGAGACTATTAATAAGTTAACTTCCTTGGTTTCTGAGATGGCTGGTATGGCCCCTTCTGTCGGTCAAACTGTTACTCAGCATGGCATAAGTGCCCCAACAACTAAAATTAGGAGAACCCGTGGACGTTCTAAGCGTACTCCAATTGTTAAATGAGAAGAAAAGTAGCCGTTATCCTTCGGGGAGAGGTACTTATAAGACCAAGGGAAAGAGCGGCAATTTAGCTATTAAATCCAGAGTTAAGGTTTATGGAACTATTAAAAAAGCTTTACAGGCGCAAGGGCCAGGACACATGTTCTCCACTAAAGGATCTAGACGATTGTATGTCATTTCTAAAAGGACACACGGAGGAACAGATAGTGAATCAGTGGTTAGCGGAAGGATAGCAAAAGGATTTACCCCAGGAAGTGCTACGCCTAGTGCTGATTGGGGATCGGTAAAAGATCATGCATCTAGAACTAGTCACAAGTATGCTGGTAAGAAGGCTAAGAAGCTTTCTGCCAAATCTAGAAGGGAAGCCCGTAAGGGTAAAAAGTATAAGAAAAAAACACATAAAGCTAGAGGACAAAAATGAAATTATTAGAAGACACATTTATTATTGAAAATTTACAAATATTAAACGAAGATAGTAAAGCAGGGCTTATGAAAATTAGGGGCTGTTTTCAGAGAGCAGATGAAGCAAATAATAATAAAAGAATTTATAAAAAACCTCTTCTAGAAAGAGAAATAAATAAATTAGCTGAATCTATTACCGAAAGAAGATTGATGGGTGAACTTGATCATCCACAAAATGATTCTGTCAGGCTTTCTAATGTATCCCACTTGATTACTGGTCTTAATATGAAAGGTAATGAGGTTATTGGTGAGGCTGAAATATTGGATACCCCTTCTGGTAAGGTAGCTAAAGCTCTTATTGAAGGTGGGGTTAAAGTAGGTATCTCCTCCCGTGGTATGGGTACGGTAACTGAGGAGATGGATGGTAAAAAGTATGTTAACGAAGACTTTAAGTTAATTACTTGGGACTTAGTGGCAGACCCCTCAACCAGAGGTGCTTATCCTGGACTTACAGAGTCTACCCAGATCCAAGAGATCATTGATAGAGTCCTCCCAGAAGCTAAAAAGGTTAAGAACTTTACTACTCTTCTCAAGGAAGCGGTAATTACTGAAATAGTAGCTTCAAGGAAGGATCTACCAGATCCTGGTAGGAAAAAAGGTCCTGCAAAATATGTACCTCCTAAAGTTGAACCAACTAGAAAGGCACCTCCCCCTTCCTTAGATCCTCATAAAAGATCTGTACAAAATTCTTCCACCCAATTCATTAACTTTATGAGAGATAAGTTGATGGAAGCAAAGTATATGGGAGATCCCAGAACTAGACAGTTAAAAAGAGGTAGAGCTTATGCTAGGGCTGCTGCCGCAGGGGGACCTAGAGCTATAAAAAGAGGAAAGCAAGGTCATGGTTTTAATACTACTAGATGGGCTGAAGATGAAATTAAACAAGCTCATGATAAGGGAAAGAAAGTTCCTAGCAGAGGATCACAATCTAATGCCCCTAGATCTAAAGTTCAGGCAGCTACTAAGCGTAGACGGGAAGTTCATCCCTCCAGGGGCGTAGGAAGGGAGACTAGAAGAGATGCAGCAGCAGATGCGGCTCAAGATAAAATACGCAGACAGGCCCCTGGAGATCGGTAAACAAAAAATAATAAAAAACACCTCTATTAATATGGGGTGCATACATATAAACAGATAGGAGACTTATTTATGTCAGACAAAGTTAAAGATATTGCAGACCTACTGCCTGAAGGAATGAGCGAGGAGCTTATTACTGAAATTGCAAAGGTTATGCAGGATGTTATTTCCGAAAGGATTGATGATGAAATGGATGTTCTTACGCATAAAGTTCATGCATTCCTTCGTCATCAAATGGATACTATCCAAGAGGCTGCCCTTGATGAGCTTTCTGAGTCGCATGAGATTTATCGTGACGCTCAAGCTCTTAAGGATATTAAATCTATTCTCTCTTTCGAGATAGAAAGAGAAGATATTGATCCTATAGTATCTCAAGTTAATGAAGATATTACTAAAGTTCATGATAACAATGATATTCTTGTACAAGAATTATCAGAATCTATTAAAGACAATCAAAGATTAGAGAGAGTTATTGCTAATCTTGAAGATAAAATGATCTCCTTAAATGAAGGATTAAATCAACTCCAAGGGGACAATAATTCCCTTAGAGAAGAGTTAAATAGTGATTTCGAGTCCACGGAAAAAGCTATTATTATTAGAGAAAACGTGGACGACAACGCGAAGGACGAAACTTATACTATTGAAAATAGTAATCCGTTCCTGACCGACGAAGTTATGGCTTTCATGCCTCACAATAATAACTAAAACGGATTTTACTATGATTGATAATGAAATTATGGAGCCTGGAGCCGATAACGAAACCGTCTCTAAGTGGGCTCCTGTCCTGGAAGGGATAGAGGATAGCTATGTGCAGAGAGTAACTGCTCAACTTTTAGAAAACCAAGCCAAGGCTATCATGTCTGAAAGACTTGATGAGGCTTTCCCCACCGATAGTGCTGGTGCTACGGGAACCCAAAACCTTGGTACTTTTCAAAAGTTTGCATTCCCTCTTGTTCGCAGAGTGTTCCCCGAACTCTTAGCTAACAAGGTTTGTGGAGTGCAGCCCATGAGTGGTCCTGTGTCCCAAATTTTCTACCTCGGCTCTGGTCGTGGACAAGGTGCTAGAAGTGATACCTTATACAGCAAGTACAACCTCACTTGGGGTGGTCTTGAAACGAGTGCCATTGGTGGTCTTGGTAGCTCCATGGAGACCTATGCTGCGGCATTGGATGTCAACCAGATGGGCCTTGGTGCTGGTCCTGGTTCGCCTTCTGGTACCTACGGTGGTAAGATAGCTGATTTCCCAGCGTCCTCTACCGCTCAAGGGCACAGTACTTGGGGATTCTCCATGAGTGCTGGCGAACTTCTTGCTGGTACTGGAATTCCCGATATGACATTCCAGATCGAGCAACAGCCTGTTGTCGCTCGTACCCGCAAGATGAGAGCCCTTTGGACTCTTGAGGCTTCTCAAGACCTTAAGGCTTATCATAACCTTGATCTTGAGCGTGAACTTACTGATCTTCTTTCTAACGAACTTCGTCTGGAAATTGATCGTGAACTCATCGAAGATCTTCGTATGATTGCTTACGATGTTGATACTAATATTGGACCGTTTAGTAGAACTAACCTTGATTGGGGTAACAGTAATAACTTCCAAGGGTTTACTGGGACAGGCCCTCCCGAAGATTCTAATTTCGGTGATTTCATTAATGGTCCTGATATGGCTGGTCTTCCTACTAGCCCTGCTGGATCTGACCTTAATGTTTTCCTTATGGATTGGGGTGCTTCTTCTTTAAACTTTGCTCCTCGTCATGTTGGAGATGTATATGCCAACCTGCTTGCACTGATTAACATTGCTTCACAAAGTATTTACAAGAGTACTCAGCGAGGTCCTGGTAACTGGATTATTTGCGCTCCTGTTGTCGCTTCGATGCTTGAGTCTTCGGCTAAACTTCAGGGTGGCATTGATCGCGCAGATGCTCCTACTAACATGGATAAGAATGCTATTGCTTATGTTGGTAAATTCATGGGTCGCTACGATCTTTATGTTGATCCGCTGTATCCTGAGGACGAGATCCTCATGGGTTACAAGGGGTCTAGCCCGATGGACGCTGGTTATGTGTACGCTCCGTACATTCCTCTCCAGGGTCTGCCGAAAGTCGTTGATCCCAACACTTTCCAGCCCAGAAAGGGTCTGATTACTCGTTATGGCAAAGCTGCTATTACCCCGTCATCTAGATTCTATCGTATTATTCGATTCTCTGGTCCTACGGGTCTGCTTGGTGGTTGGACCACGCAGAACACTGCTAATACGGCAATACCCACAGTGTAAGTAAGTAAGTAATTACTGATAATTAACAATAAGGGGTAGACTTGAAAAAGTCTACCCCTTATTTCTTATCTTAAGGCTATATAAAGTAGAAAGATGTATAAGTATAAAAGCACCTGTAGATTTAAAATGCTAATTTATTCTGGCCCAGAGATCCTTGAGGTATTACCACAACAGATAATAGAGTCTACCATTTTAATAGAGCATCCTTATCTACGTAGATTAGATGATCAAGAAAATACTACAACCTCTAAGAAAACATATCCTAAAAAAAGCAAAAAGGTAACTACAACCGATGGCATCAATAGGCAAACCAATAATTAGTACTTGGGGTGACTCTGGAGCTAGAGTTCCTATCTCTAATAATATATTAGATCACCAACCCTTAGGTGATATTAATCCTGATAAGCTTAATAAGACTACTGGAGATAGTGAGATAGAGTTTAATGGGTTTGAGGAAACTATTAATAGTTTTGTTATGGCTAGAATGGGACACCCTATTGTTCGGGTGGAGCTAACTCCATACCAAATAAAAACATGTATAGATGAATCTATTACTAAAATATCTTACCATGCCCCGAAATGGTCTACTCAGTATGCTGTAATGGATGCTTCCGCTGGAGTAAATCTCTACACATTACCTACTTGGCTTGCTAATAATATAACTAATGTAGTATTTAAGAAGTCTTTATTAAGTATCCAGGCTCAGGCAGGAACACTAGAATTTGACTTTTTTATCAAATACTTTAATGATAACTATCTCTTTAATAATTTTAGTATAGGTGATTACTATCTTCTCCAATCCACTATGGAGATGACTAGAAAGATTTTAGGTCAGGACGGTTCCTGGGAGATTATTAATGGTAAATATCTACAGTTACTTCCTCCACCATCTACCACACCAGAACGAATAATTATAGAGTACCGTGCCTTGGATACCAACACTATGGCACCAGCGTACATAAATTGGATACATAAATATGCATTAGCTTGTGCTAAAGTTGTCTTGGGAGAGATTAGAAGTAAGTATGCTGTAATTCCTGGGCCAGCAGGAGGGGCTCAAATGAATGGTCAGGCACTTATACAAGAAGGTAATCAAGAAAAAGAACTTCTAATGAATGAGTTACTAAATGAGCTAGAAGAACCTCCGAGATTCAGCACATACTAATGGCTATAAATAAAAAATTTAAGGTCAGTACCCCTATGCCTCCTCTCCCAGAACTTCTGGGTGGCACCGAACTTAGCTTATTTGATCAGACTAATAATGATATTAATTTATTTAATTTAGTTGATGATGAGATCATAAGACTAGGGGGTTCAGAATTAAATTATTATAAGTTTAGATTAGGTGAAGATTATGATAATGTTTATCTAGAAACTAGGAGTAAGGTACTGGATATAGAGCCTATTAAAGTATATGGACATTATAATCCTACTCTTTTAGAGGAGTCCTTATCTGAGTTTGGTATCGAACTTCAAAACGATCAGATATTTATATTTAATAAATCTTATATTGAGCAGAAGATAACTAGGTCCCCAGAGGCAGGAGACATAATAGAGCCAGCGTTTCAGAACCAAAAGTATGAAATTTATCAGGTTCAAGAAGATAGTTTTGAGCTATATGGAGTTTACCATATGGCTTGTTCCGCTAAACTTCTTAGAGATAATGAAGAGACTCATAATGAGAACTTACCAGATCGGAGTGATAATCTTGGGGGGTATATAAGTCTTGACGAATAAAGAAGATGTTTATACAGGTAAAACTATACCAGAAGTATTAGATTTTACTTACGAGAATTTAGGGACGGATACTAGTAGTGCTGGTAGATCTGCTAGGTATTTAATGAATAATTATATAGTAGAGGCTACTAAAAACTCTACGCTATCCCCCTTTGTATATAAAGAAGTTCTTCGTTCTCTTATTACATCTTTTGGTAATGTTCATTATGTAAATGGTAATGACAAATTAACTAGAGTTACTGCCCATCACTCCGCACCAGAACGGGCAGTGGCTAAAAAGTTTCAAGAAAATAACATGGTTTTACCTATCATTACTGTGCATCAAACGGCTGCTAAGAATGATGAGAAAAAGCGTAGGTATGATAATGTTCTTATACAATCGTCTGTGTGGAATGAGGATATTCAACGGGCTGAAAGGACAATAGGTACTGCTGATGTGCCTGTCAGTATATCGTATTCGGTGAATTTATGGGCTAAGTATATGGAAGATTTAGATCAAATTTCTCAATCCGTAAGACTAAAATTCAACCCTAGTCTCCACCTAAAAACATCATTTACTAATGGTTTAAAATGCTTTTTATCAGATGAAAGCAGCAATAACACTATAAATGCAGGAGATAGGGAGGATAGACTTCTTAGAAAATCTTTTACAATAACTACAGAGTTCTTTATCCCTAGTCCAAAATACAAGGTTACCTCTACTGGCAGGGTAGAGAGCATCGTATCTGAATTATGGGTTTCCTGAAAAAATAAATACTGATATAGTTCTGAAGTAGATAAATAGTAATAGGAGAGCGATATGAAAGTAATAAAAAATGATTCTTATACAGGTAGACAAATTATTATATCTACCCCACAGGGACCTCACTCTAAGTGGCTGGCCCCTAGGGAGAGTATAGCAGTCCCAGAATCTGCTCTTACTAACACAGTAAAAAACTTAGCTAAAAGGCGAGTTTTAAAAATTACTAACGCATAAGGAAATAAGACATGGCATCATTTGTGAGTCCTGGAGTTTATATTGTAGAGAAGGATCTGAGTGACTACCCAGCCTCCATCAACCCCTCTGTGGTGGGCGTGGTTGGCTTTAGTAATAGTGGGCCTGTCAATAAGGCTACTCTAATAACCTCGCAGGAGCAGCTAGTACAGACGTTCGGTAACCCTTCTGAGGGCATTACGGGACAAGGGCTTGAAGGCAGTATAGAAATGTTAGAGGCTACAAACTCTCTGTATTATGTTAGGGCTGTTGGTAGCGATGCTGTGGATGCTTCCTCTACTATACAGCTAGGTAGCTGCCCAGCATTTGCTGTGGCATCTGGTCACTTCGGGCAATCTAATGCAACCTCTGGTCTTTATTTAGAAGTTCAGGTGAATGTAGATGGTACAGATATATTTAATACACCAAAGACATTTAATATTCCTGCTGGTACTGTTACTGGTAGCACTTCTCAAAATAGACAAGCTATTGCACTTAAAAAGATTATAGGTGGTGGAATGGACGGTGCCGCTGTGGGTTCATTTTATGATACTGTTGCTGGTTCTTGGGTTTCTGGCACTGGATTGGATTATGGGTATGTAGCTGCTGGTTACGCAGGATCAGATGTAATTCTTACAGCTTCCGCTTGGACTGATACTACTAAGACTGTTGGGCAACCAGTATTACAAGATATTAATGGTAGTGGTGGTGTAAACCTAAAACACTGGACTTGGCGTAACAAATTAGCAGCTTCCTCTGTGTCCGTCACTGGAATTAGTTTTAATACTGCTGGGGCTGGTGGAATAGCTTACTCGGTACAAAGTCTGTACGCTGGTGCTGGCTACAATTTAGGTACCGCAGCAGATGGTACTACTAGTGGGTTCTCTTCGGAGGTCACCAGGACTGGTGGGGATGCAGTAAATCTTCAAATAAATAAGGATGGAGCTACTGCTGAATCATTTAAAATATCCTTAGTCGCGTCTGGTAGTTTTGCAGAAGATGTGATTAACACAGGTGCTACTGATCTTAAATCACAATATATTAAAGCATATTTTACGGCTTCTGGTGCAGATGCATCTCTAAATGCCCTTCCTACATTTGAAAGCAATCTTAGTGCGAACGGGCTTCCTAATCCAAATATTTTGGGTGATGATGGGAGCAATATTAGTGCTGTTGATCCGAAATTTGTTAAGCCCGTTCAAGGGACCTATGGTTTAGCTGGTGGTACTAACGGTAGCCAAACAACAAGTGAAATAATAGGTACCACTGCTGCTAAGTCTGGTATCTATGCATTAGATGATGATACCTTAAATATTTCAATGGGTGTTGTGCCTGGATTTAATGATCAAAGTACACAAAATGCTTTAATTGGATTGGCAGAGAGTTCTCAAAACTTTGTAGCTGTTGTAGCTCCCCCAGAGGGATTAACTACTGTCCAACAAGCAATTGATTGGACTAATGGGCAATCTGATGAGCGTACTGCTGCAATCACTAGTAATTTTGCTGCTGTTTATTGGCCCTGGGTTCAAACTTATGACACCATTGCGGCTAAAGATCGTTGGTATGACCCAGCTATTTATGCTGTCAGGCAGATGGCTTATACAGATGAGGTTTCCGATCCTTGGTTTGCTCCTGCTGGTGTAACTAGAGGTAGATTAACTAAACCTACTGATGTGGAGGTAAGTGTTAATCAAGGGGATAGAGACTCCATGTATAGTGGTGGTAATATCGTTAACCCAATTGTTAATTTCCCCCAACAAGGGCTTATGATATTCGGACAGAGAACCGCACAGAGGAATCCTACTGCCTTGGATAGAGTTAATGTTAGAAGATTGATGATTCAAATTAGAAAGATTATTCTTGCTTCCACTAGAAGATTTGTTTTTGAGCCTAACGATTCTGTAACTTGGGAGAAGGTGGAAAATGTAGTGGTTCCTCTTTTAGATGATATACAAAGAAGAAGGGGTTTAGTGGACTATAGAGTTATATGTGACGAGACTACTAACACGGCTGTTCGGGTTGATAGAAATGAATTATGGTGTAAGATACTTCTTAAACCAACTAAAGCTGCTGAAGTTATTGTCTTTGAGCTTAACTTAGTTAACCAATCAGCACAAATATAAAGGAATATAAATATGGCAAGATCATCTTATTACGCTAATAACTTAAATCGAGATCTAACGAACTCAAAAGGTCTTCCTGTTATCTCTCAGGACCTGGATTCAATTAGGGCATACCAATGGGAAATAACTTTTTTCCCTCCCGCTGATGTAGAGGTCCCCCTAGGATTTTCTAAGCCCCTTACATTAGCTGCAAAGCAGGTAGGTGGATTGGAGCTTTCTGTAGAGGACATAGAAGTTCATAGAGTTAATGATAAAGTATTTTATCCAGGTAGACCATCTTATGGAGAGTTAGAAGTAACTTTTGATAACTTGTTAAAAACTAAAACTGGTTGGCAATTATACAAGTACTTCCAAACTGTTTGGGATCCTATGACGGGTGAGTTTACTACCAAGTTCCTCAATAATCCAGGGTCTTTCAAGTCTAATGTAGAAATTTTAGAAATGAATGGACAGAATGAGCCTATCTCTATGGTAAAATTAGTAGGGGTCTACCCTAAGAAATTCTCTAAAGCAGAGAAGAATTATTCTACTAATGATTTCGATACTGTCTCGGTAACTTTCCGTTACGATTTTCTTGTACAAAAAGGCGATACTATAGGATAGTAACCTATAATAAATATAAGTAAAAACCCAATTCAGCCTTGTGTTCTTGGTTGGGTTGGGTTTTTTTAACGTAATACAATGGATTTTTTCAACGATTTACTAAATAGTTATACTCTTCTTAAGAAAAGAAGCCTTAAGGTTCGTCTGGTTGAACAGGATGAGAATATAAGTTATTTTAAGTTACCCGAAGACGATGCAGCCATAACCCAAACTAACACTACCTTACTAGCGGTATTTGGTCCACAGATAGATCCAGCATCTAAAAAGTCCCAGACTGTAACAGAGGTTGATGTTGGTGCAGACCCGTTGAATTTATTACAGGCTGCTGGAGAAACGGAATCCACCTCCTCTAAGGAGGGCGAAACTTCTGGTGGTGAATCAGCATCTTGTGGAGGGACTATCTATCTTACTGGCAGTAAGATTCCTGTAGTAAAAAAGGATTGCACTACCCACGCACAGGAATTTGGTAAGTATAGAAATTTACTAGTTAGAAGTTATGTTTCTGGGGAGTTGTCTTCCGAAGGGGCTGGAGAAAACACTCCTGAGATGCAGGAAGTGTTGGGTCTTTCCCAGGCTTATGAACTACAAAATTTAGGAGGTCCAAGTTTAATAGGTGCCCTAGCTGATTTATTTAGGGTAGCTCCCAGACTAGGAATTTCAGAGTTAATGAAAGCTAAGGGGACCGCTAATTGGAGAACTATTCCAGTTAAAATATATAACAGTCTTGTTGGTAAGGCTGGGGTTGACCTAGCTACAGAAGAAGATGTTTTTATGGGGGTAGTTACCAAGTATGAAAGACCTCCTACTCCTTATGTAATAGATGCTACTGCTAATTTATCAAAGGTTTTGAATATTATAGATAAGTTTAATCATCAGAGATCTCTGTTTACATATCAGGACGCAGAGTTTGTAAAAAATAATATAATTATATCTAAGTATAAATCGGGACACCACGAACATTTTAAAATATTTGTTAAAGCCAATGAATTAGATGAGTTAGGTATAACATTTGATTGGGAGATGAGAAAGAAGAAAAAAGCTCACCCAGATGACCCCGACGAGAAAGAGTTATCACCTCTACAAGAAACTTTAGAAACTTTTCAACAGAGTTTGCTTACCTGGGGAGAGGGTAAAGGTTTTAGTGAGGACGATTTAAAAATTCCAGAAGCCGATAGAAGTGATTTCGCTTTACAAGGTAAAGCTACTCCACAAAAAATTATCACTGAGGTTTCTGAATCTATGGACACCATAGCTGTTTTGCTTATGCAAAATAATTATAAGGGAGCAACAAAACTATATCGTAGACTTTTAGATAATTTTGGAACTGATATAATGAAAGCTCTTAAACTAAATGATCAAGTTAATTATGGAGAGTTAATAGGTACCGAAGAAACCGAAATTTTAGGAGAATCTTTACAATTAATGGAGGAGCATTTTGGGGGTGTGGAGGATGCGGAAAGTATACAGCAGACATTCCATGCTTTGGTATCTTCTGTATTACGTCATAGAGTGTCCGATATGAAGTCCATGAATCCTGATATGGTTATGCGTGTAGGAAGTCGAAGTGGGGCTGGAGGAGAAGGGGCTAAGAAAGATCAGTTATTAATATACAGGGATTTAGAAAATGCGGAAGCCCATAACACTACTGGGAAACCTATCATTACTGCTCCATTAAGTGAGATACTTACACCAGAAGAATTAAAAACAGCCCAAAAACTATACGGTTTATCTAAAGATGATTTATCGTCTGAGGTACATGTAACTACAGACTCTTTGAAATGGACCATGGACTCAGCAAGAACTAATCTGGGATCAACAGCCTCTATACTAAATGTAACATCAGATTTTGCTACTGGGGACTCTGACTATGTTAGAACTTTATTTAAAGCACAAGGGTTATCTAAAAAATCTCAAGCTTCTGTAATGGATAAATTTAATGATATAAAAGATAGTATAGATTCCTTAAATTCTATGTTTGATCCAAATACAGGCTCTACGACACAGAATGCCAGGGAAACTGCGAGAACATTCCTAACTTCTATTGGTCCAGAGGCTGCTAAATCGTTAGGACTTACTCAAGAAGTATTAAATAAATCTTTAGTAGAGATAAATAAAAGTGGGGACACTGGAGATAAATCCTCTTTAGTGATTGCTTTAAAACAAAAAATAGAGAATAGATTATTACTAAACCAGATTCAGTCTGGAAGTCAGTCTAGTGATCCTGAAGAGTCTGCGGCTTGGAGAGGCGTAGCTACTAGTTATCTTATGAGGGGCTGTTATGATAGTGACAACTCAGACTTTGTGGTTCAGAACTATTTAACAGGTGAAAGATTTCGTTATAATGGGAATAAATATTTAACTAAAGCTATGAAAAAATATATTAAAACTGGTGAGGGTCTTAATATAACTGATTCAGGGTTTTCTATTAGTGGATACTCTGCTAATTTTGCTATGTCTAAGACTGGTAGGAACTCTATGAAAATGACAGGACCAGTTCATGGAAAATCTATTAAGGATTCCTTAGAATATTCTCCAACAGAAATAATGAACAAGCTTTTAGAAGTTCAACAGTTAATGTTCACTCACTTAATTAAAGAATAAAGACCTATCTATACTTAGTAGATCTTTAAATGCTGTTAAGGCATAGTCCTTCAGTATGTATATCACTCTTTTATTGTTAAGCTTTAGTTGATTACATATATGGCTATCTTGCTTAATTAAAACTATAATATCACGACGATCCTGAGCCATCAACAC
>Ga0209756_1000348_pt1 | contig 45586 bp, 51 predicted proteins | sample ETNvirenome_6_85_FD_184071 | JGI IMG/M metagenome (GOLD analysis project Ga0209756, IMG submission 184071) | Marine viral communities from the Pacific Ocean - ETNP_6_85 (SPAdes) (version 3) | ecosystem: Environmental > Aquatic > Marine > Oceanic | place: Pacific Ocean | collected 2013-06-19 | reverse complement strand
AATGGAGACCAGTCAGTCTTGTCGAGACCATTAGTACCGCCAGCCCAAGAAATTACAGCAAGCTTATTGTCTCCGGCAGCCTGAACTGCGTCGCGGGCTTTTTCACCCTCAACAACAACAACCTGTCGCCCTTCTACCATCAATTCGGAAAGCCCATATAGTTCGCGCGGCTCGCTAAATGGATACGTGTGCCATCCCTCACCTTGCGGACCTTCGCACCACCGAATCATAGGGGTGACTTTTTTGCCTTTTACCATGACCCGAATAACGCAGCCCTGCAGATAAGGATAAACAGCAACCGGCTCAACTTCCCATATTTTCCCGTCACGCTTGGGGTTTATTATTTTTAATTTCTGACCAACAACTGGAAGTGATTTAGGCTTACCTGATGGCTTATATTTTTCGTACGGATCAAAACGTTTCGTTTGCTTTTTAACTGGCGCGTCAGTTTCTATTCTGCCGTCTATTGATTTAACAGCTTCTTTAAAACTGCAGCCGGTGTACTCCATAACAAAATCAATTGCATCGCCGTGCGCTCCACAGCCGAAACAGTGATACATCGATTTATTTGGCACAACTGTAAACGAAGGCGTCTTCTCATCATGAAACGGGCAGCAAGCCTGAAACTCTGGGCCGTTAGGTCTTAGCTCGATATACCTGCCAATAATCTCAGATATATCTAGATCTTTGATTTTTGAGGTATCGATTGTCATATTATTTTAGGACCATATTTTTGTTCTAATTTATTTTTCAAGTCTTCTAAAACCAAAGAAGAAACAGATGTCACCAGGCATCTAGACATCCACTGCCTAACAGTAAAAGGAGACCTGTAAACAATGCTCGCAACTTCTTCCGGCGTAATATCGTACAGCTCCATCAGCGCGCGAAGCTTTAAGCGATTCTCGGCCCTCGTGTGATCGTCTATCGATTGGTTTTTCTTTCTAATTCGTTTTGCCATTCTTTTTCTCCAGTAGGTTTTTGCAGTTTTCAATAAGATCTTATATACTAATTGTGGAAATCGCAACTTTAAGTGGGAATAAAAATGGATAAAGTTAGAAAAAAGATGAAATTAAAAAAACGACTTGCTGAATTAATACAGTCTCGAGAGGATAATGAACAGGTTCTTCTTAGTAGTTGTCACGGGGAATTAATGAAGAATGAAGCTAACGAGCGACTAGGGAGTATAGCCAGAGAAATTCGGCGCGTTAAATATGCTTTGAGGGCTTTAAAAAAATGATTATTTGTTTTTTTTGCGGGGGAAAAGTTTTTGGATGCCAGTGCTCCAGCTGTCAAGCTGACTTCGAATCAATTCCTCCGCTTGAGCCGGACTCCTTGCCACTAGAGATAGACCACCTGACTCTTGAACATTATTTAAGAATTGTTTTTGATCTTGAGATAATCGACCTGTCGGAGTCTTAACTTCTACCGCTGTGAATACAGCTATTTTTTTACCTACCATCTCAGGAGTGACCTCTACGGAGGTCCACCCTATCAAATCAGAACTACCAACGCAGAGGCCTGCATTTAATCGACGAGGATGTTCAATTACGACTGAGCCGTCGTGAATAGTTTTAGATTTTCCTACCCAGCACTTGGCGACATTATTGCGAAATATTTTAGAGCCCAACTTGGATAAAGCTAGGTGAATTTCTTTTTGGATGTTGGATTCTTTCATGTGTTAGATTGTAGCATGATATTTAGAGTCACTGATACTTGGCGTTTTTATGGCAAATTCTTTCTTTATTGCGCGAGAAATAGTATCCAAAAGAATATAGATGCGTTGGTCTCTTGATGTGCATTCATGCCAGTACCAATAGCATCTAACTAGTTCAGATAGCTCACTCTCTGTTAAAGTCATTTTAGCCATTACTATATGCTTGTTAATATTTAAGGTGTCGGGGAAGTTGTTTAACGTCTAACTACACGCGCATCTAAAGACGGTATAGATTGCTTATGAAGGGGTGCTAGTGCTATCAAAGCATGCGCGGAGCTTATCGAAACGACTTAACGCGAGATAAGGACTAACACACCCACATAAACAATCTAATGTCGGGAATCGATGACTTATTACGGAGAACTTGAAATTTAGGAGGGAAAAACCGATAATAGATTTGTCGGTTGGATTGGAACTTTTCGCCTATCTAAATGTGAATTTCTCTAGTTCTGCCGTAAAACGCGCCAACGTTCCCGACATTTCTAATACTACCTTATTCTACTTCTTTTACAATAAGCTTATTGCATTTAATCTTAGCTAGCTCTTTAAGCGCTTCCCTCAAGCAAGACTCGAGATCCTTTCTCTTCATTGGTATACGAACTTCGTAATCGCCAAATCCATCCACACGCCCTTCAATGGACGCTTTGCCGCTTGGAAGTGTGTAGTTATCCATATCATTCTCCTGTTTAACTTATTAGCAATATTCTGAATCAATGCCTAGAGCATCAAGAATTTGTATTGTGCCGGGCTGCTGTCCAATAGGCGGCAAACCTACTGTAAGGGATTCGTCAGCCTCTTCATCATACGGGAACCTAATCCATGTCATGTCGTTATCCATAACAATTGTAGCGCCCGAGCGTTTGAAAGCTGCTGCGTTATCAACAATAAACTTCCATCTGTTTTTTGCGTTTTCTAATTCATCATATAAATTCATATCAATCCATCCTCCTCATATAGCAGTCTTCCTATATTTAACCCCTAAACCAAACAAAAACACCAAACAAAGCCAGCGACGAAACAACCCATACAACATCCATAAAATCGATATTGCCGACAGTCTTATCTTTCTTGCTGGAAAGCAACTCTTCTTCGTCTTCTGTTATCCAATTCATATCAATAAACCCCGTAAGCCCACATAAATTCAACAACCCCATTAGTCAATATTGCAGGCCCGAACACGAGCCATACCCATATAGACAAGTCTTTTAAAAACTGCTTTGTATCTTTAGACATAATCACTCCCTCAATTGAATTGCGGAGAATCCCGCATTTGATCGTTTAGCCATTCTATTTTTTCCTTGAGCGCTTTCGGCTTTAATTTATTGATTTCCCTTCTATTTAATCCTAGATCAATTCCCACTATTTTTGCACCTACTGACAAATTAAATAATTCATCTTGTAGTTTTTTCTTTTCTTCTCTGGCGCGGAGGATGTGTTGGGCCATTCTCGGGCTTTTACCTCTAGCTTTTGCTAAGGCCTCAAGTTCCGCCAAAGTTCCGGCCTGGCCCTGCTCCATTCTTGCCTGCTTTCTAAGTTCTTTTGGGTCAACCTCGTTAAGCTCGCCGCTGATCTCTTTGATTTTCATATGTTTAACTTCGTAGGTATGACCGCATGACGGGCAAGAAGGTGAAGGCCGATGAACTTCGTAGCATTTAGGGCACTGCTTAATAGGTAGGCTAGCCTCCTCCTCTTCCCTCTCCTTTTTATTTAGATTTTTACCTTCTAAAGTCCACACCCTATCCATGCACGGCATTCCGTGTCTCATAGAGTTCCCTGAGTGGTCAATTATTATTGCTCGCCCTTCCTGCTTCCTTAAGGCTCGTCCGCACCTCTGAAGCCAAGCCCCTAATGCCATAGTTGGAGCTGCATCTATAACACAGCCCACAGTCACATCCATCCCTGAGTTTGCTGAGATATCAAAGCCCTCACCAAAAAGGCCTACATTAAAAACAATACGAATATCTCCCCTGGCAAACGATCTAAGCTTATCCCTGCGCTCCGCTTTAGGTGTCTCGCCATCAAGATGAACAGCCGGAATACCAGCATCATTAAACGCATCCACTATTTTCTGCGAGTGCTTGCGGCTAACCGCGAACCCTATAGTTAACTTGTCGCTTGCTACGCTTTTCCATGTCTCGACAATGTTCCCCATTATTGATGGCTTATCCATTACAGACTCAGACTGCGATGAAATAAACTTACCCATCGATATGCCGACCCCAGACATGTCTGGGCGCGTTGGATTTAAAAGCCTGTAATCGGCAAGATAACCATTGTCAATAAGCCAGGATGTTTGCGGTCCTGGAACAAGGAAATCGAACCGCTCGTTAAGACCTTTGCCATCAAGCCTGCAAGGCGTTGCTGACAACCCGAGATGATATGAGCTAGACAGATGTTCATGCACTTTGGTCCACCCTGCCGCGCATATATGATGCGATTCATCCCATATACACAGATTTGGCTTAGGTATCGATTCAAGTCTATTTTTTAAAGTGTCAATACTGCATAACTGAACTTGTTTAAAATAGTTAACCGGATAATTTGCAGCTATAAATCCGTGATCTATCTCAAACTTTTCCATTGTCAGCGATGTCTGGTCAAGGATCTCCTTTCTGTGACATATGAAGAAAACCTTATTACCCTTGGCTACAGAGCTATGAATCATACTGGCAGCCATTACCGTTTTACCTGATCCGGTCGGAGACTGAAGCAATACATTTCTGACGTAACGAAATGCCTGCCTCACATTGCCGACCATTTCTTTCTGGTGGTCGTATAGCGTTATCATTTGTAATTCCTGGAATTCTGCGCCTTTCTGGCGTCTATTTTTTTTATTATTTCGTCTCGATCATTCCACCACATACGCATGTAGGTGATGATGATGTCATGCCATATCGGCGGCACATCCTTCTTCATGTATTCGAAGGCTTCTTTTTTTGTTGTTCATTCTGAGCATTTCTATCGCGTAAAACCTCGGCATCATTTGTAGAGCCTCCTAGCATGCCCTTTTTGCATTCGGCATAACCAAGCCACCAGATGGCCAGGTCAGCGTCTATAGTTTTATTTTTACCGCAGATTTCGATGTACTTTTTCGCGTTATCAACGTGCTCAACAGTCTCGCAACTATCGACAACTGCTTTAATTCTTTTGTGCATGCTAACCATTACTTTTTTCCCTCAGATTTAGCTGCATCAAAAGCAGCTTTGAAAACGTTGTCGTTATTAGCCCACTTGCTAATTGTTCTACGATTGATTCCGCAAGCTCTTGCGGCCCTGCTTACATTGCCGTGACGGCGCAACTCTTCTAGAACTTTTGGCTGTAAATCTTTTTTTATACCTGGCATGATAGCCTCACTTTGTTGTGGTTTAGGCAAATTATAGTTCCCACTAGTGAGAACGTCAATATTTATTTTTAGGTGAGCATTATGTCAGTAGATAAAAAATGGTTTGTTGATAAGCTGAGAGACCAGAGAAAGTCACAAAGAGACTTAAGCAAACATATGAAGCTAGACCCTAGCGCCGTAACTAACATTTTGAATGGTGATAGAAGGCTACAATTAAAGGAAGCTGTTTCTATCGCTAAGTTCCTAGATGAGGATCTTGAGACTGTTATCGAGAAGGCTGGAGTTAAGCTTTACTATCAAGGGTTTGGAATTATTTAAAATATTAATCTTGACAGGCCCCTAATGTGAGACCATACTAATTCTCGAGTGTTACAAAAACAAACACCAGGGGATAGACATGGAAACTCATAAAGATATCGACGAATCAGAATGGCTAAAGCTTCGCCATCAAAACATTAACAGTACAGAGTCGCCGGCATTGTTCGGGCTGTCGCCATATTCAACAGAATTCGAACTATACCATCGCAAAAAAGCCGACGAGCCTTATGGTATATCTGACAATTTTAGAATGAAGGTTGGACGATTAATAGAGCCTGTTATTGCTCGGCTAGCGCTAGACGAAATAATGTGCGAAGGGCAAGAATTCAAAGACTATGTATGCCTGCCAAAGGTAAGAATGGGGTCGTCGTTCGACTGGATTGTAACCGAAGGCGAATACGCGGGATGGTTAATCGAATGCAAGAATGTTGACTTCATTCAGTACCGAGATAAGTGGACGGAATTCGAAGCGCCTGTGCATATCGAAACACAAGTGCAGCATCAAATGCATGTTTGTAATGCGCCAGGGACAATAATTGCGTGCCTTGTCGGCGGCAACGAATTAAAACTTATTTTTAGAGATAAAGACGAAGGCTTTGGTAGGGCGCTAGAAAAAAAGATAGCTGAATTTTGGGACGGGTTTGATAATAACCGAGAGCCTGAAATAAACTTCAGGCGCGACGCTGAAATAATATCAGAGCTTTATAGTAACGCTGTTGCGGGCGAGATATATGACACCGAAGAAGATGATGATTGTGACGAATCTATTGCGATGCTCGAGAATTATCAGAAATGGGGAAATGAAATTAAATTTCTGAAAGCCCAGCAGCAATCGGTAAAGGCTGTAATGCTTCAGAAGATTGGCACTGCCAGCAAAGTTCGAGCTGGCAACTTTTCAATATCCTGCGGAGTAACAAAAGACACGCCTCCAAAGTTAATAACCGAGGATATGGTCGGGCAAGAAATCGGAGGCCGCAAAGGCTATCGGATATTTAAAGTAACTAAAAAAGAGGAAAAATAAAAAATGACACAATTAACCCCAGTGGATCAATTTGCTAGAGAGTTAGCGCCATACAAAAAAACTTTTGAGTCTGTTCTACCGGCTCATATAGAAGTTAAAAAGTTCATGCGCACTATTGTAGGCGCTGTGCAAAACAACCCGGATATACTCAAGTGCAACCGACAGTCTATATTAAACTCCTGCCAAAAGGCAGCACAGGACGGGCTAGTTATAGATGGGCGTGAAGCCGCTTTGGTCCAGTTTAAAGGCCAAGCGCAATACATGCCGATGGTAAATGGAGTTCTCAAGAAGCTTAGAAACAGCGGACAGATTTCAACTATAACTGCTGAAACAGTTCACCATAACGACCCATTTAAATATAACCCTGCAATGGATGACGTTCCAAAACATAGCCCCGAATGGTTCGGAGATCGGGGAGAGATGATTGGGGTTTATGCCGTGGCCAAGATGAAAGACGGCAGCTACGTTGTAGAGATCATGAACATGAAACAGATAGATAAAGTTAAGTCTGTAAGCCGTTCAGCTAGCTCGGGAAGCAGCCCATGGAAGCAGTGGCCTGAGGAGATGGCAAAGAAAACAGTTCTACGTCGCATCGCCAAATATCTGCCATCAAGCGCTGACATCGATCAAATGTTTGATAATGACAACGAAAATTATGACCTGTCCCAGGCCGAGGAAGTTGAAACCGTAGATATTAAGACCGAGGAACCCAAGCAGCAAACAAAAGCGGCACAGGCCGTTATGGGTGACGTAATCGAAGCCGAAGTTATTCACGACGAAGGCAACCCGCCTCCGCCAAGTGACGACGATATCATTTAAGCCCTGGGAGACTTTGCCCCCGTTCCGGCGGGGGATTTTTTAAGCCAATTAAGGGACATCATTTACAATGTCGGCTGCAGTCATGTTATACATAATAAAATGTGCTGTACCGATATTGTCTTGTATTGTCGGATACGTATCACCGTCGCCCATTCTCCACCAGTGGTCAGGGGCTGTCCCTAATAGCGATAGGTCGTGCGGGGTTCCAGAATTGTAAATCGTTGCAATATTTGATGATTGGTCAGACCCCCAGATGGCGATCTCGTCTACCTTAGAGTCTTTTAAGTAATTACCGCCAGAGTAACGACCTACTCTTAAGTTATCCGGGTCAATTCCGCCAGTGTATCCGTAGTTGTTATGGGACCATGTACCGCTACTAGATGCGTCAACGCCGTTAATAAATATAGTGAACCTGCTGTAGTAATCATTTAACGATCCACTAGAGGCCCCTGTAGTACCTCCGTCGTAACACATCATAATATGCGTCCAACTTCCAGCAGGCACGCTGTTATTAGCAGACTGGTATCTTAGCCAGTTATTATTGCTACCGTACTGTAAACGCACATTGTCGTTGCTTCCTAAGAAACGCACGTTAATGTGACCACCGTTAGCAATATCGTTATCTCCGAAATAGAAAATAGTTTGCCCAGAAGAATTGGTGCCCGGTTTAAACCACAAGTGTATGGTCCAGGCATCACCCGAGCCAGACCCATTGCCGGATCTCCCTAACTCAGAGTCCAGCAATGATGCATTGGCCCCTAGATAATCCTGGTTTTCAAAGTCTATTGATTTTGTGTTAGCAAAACTAGAAGTTACCGTTATAGTCAAGGTTTCAGTGTCTTGCCCGTAGTAATTGGTTGCGGTCATGCTGGGCGTGTAAGTTCCAGCTCCGCCCGTGATTGTCCCAATAAGCTTTCTCGGGTTGCCATTTTGAATAGATAATCCAGACGGTATATCCGCCCACTCATACCCAACACCGTTAGTTGCAGTCAATGTATAGTTAACAGTATCACCATCGCTGACAGTTATAGCGGTAGCTGAGGTGATTACGGGCGCATCTCCAGAGGCGCCACCTGTTTGCCTGAGAATTGAGTTTAGCTCGTTACAAGCGTCTTCCTCATTTGCACCTAAAGCGTCTCCGTTCTCGTCAACAAATTCGGCAAAAGGAACGTTGGAAAACTCCTCGTAATCAATATCTTCTGTAGATTTTGGTGGGTTTAATATTGAGCAGGTTCCATCACCATTTCCTATGGCGCGCATTTCATTGTTGAAACGCATTCCTATTGAGCCGTCAGAGCCTGTTTCAAGGATAACTGCATTAGCATCAGAATCTCGATAAACTTTTACCGTCATTGCTTTATCACCTCGATAACTGAGCCAGCATTATTAAGGGTTGCGTTAGATGAGCATTTTACTTCAAGTCCTATATGATTGTCCCTTGTGTTGGTGTCCCCCATGTATATAGAGTCAATCCTAAGTGAGAACCTATAATTAATCCCTGACCCCCTGTCAAGCCTTCCAAGAGACTGTTCTAGCGTGTAAGCTCCTGCGCCAGCGCCGAGAGTGTAGCGGAACTCTAAAGAGCTGTTATTGATTGTGGGGTTAACTGTAAAGTCATTTCTTATAAAAATGAAATCACCAAGCGCAAGCTCTGTGGGATCTATTTTGCCTGTTGAGGTATCCATCAATTCAGTAACACCTGAGGGCTTATATTGGCTGTTGGAAAATGCTCCAAGGCCGTTATTAGGTATCGATGTCCAAGTTTCCGAGGTGAGAGAAATGTCACCAGTCGTATCATTGTAATCTATCCAGCCAGCCAGAACTCCGACAGCTTCTTTTATCTGCCCCAAGCTAGCCTCTTTTCTGACGCCGTTCTCTTCTGCGCCGCCGATTGTCCCCTCATAAACGATAACCGAATCATCTTCGGTCAAAGTGCGACTTTGTTGCAGTCCTGGAATATTTTTACCCATGTTTCATCCGATAAAAAAGTTTTATTTTTTTTGGTGGTTCTCCATCTCCGCTATAGCCTGCTGATATATCCAGGTTTTAGCGGAGCCCCAAACAACAGTTATAGCAGCCGTGACGATTGATGCAATAATTATTCTGCGGATCAAGGTCTCTCTAGAAATAGCCTTAGTATACTGGTTTTCTATCCATACGAAATGGTGAGGCCCCAGTCGGTACTCCTCTTGCCACTCTTTAATGGCGGCCTTCATTGACTGCTTGCCCTTCGTTTCGAAGGCTTCATCTATCATTTCTTTGACTTCTTGGTGGCTAGGGGAATCAGACATAAGTGGCTCATCCTGACAAGTTTCTGATTGGTAATACACACGGCTACTGTCGCGCGGAATACGGGCTAACATTGTCATTATAACAACGCTCCTTTATAGATTAATACTAAAGAACGGATGAGTCATGCACAGCAATACAAATTTCCTATTCGTACCAGCTGTAGATACCGCTTAACATGTCAAATAAAACTACAATCTTACTTGATCCGACCTTTTATCCAATGTCAAAAACGCCCAACATTGCAGTCTTTTTCGATCAGTGTCCTATTGCTACCCAATTGAATTGTACAGTTCCGTCAATGTCGTCACTACGGTTAATTGTGAAATTGGATACGGCTTTAGAGGAAACCGACAAAGCGAACCTGGTTTCTGTGATGGTGTTTGTAAACACCCCAAAGCATTCGTTGCTGAAGTTTTGTGCAAAGTTAAATGATTGCGCGGAGTCAGTCGTTGAGTCTCCCGTTCCCCATCGTATTTGCAAGCCGCCAACGTCAGCGTATCCGTCAGTCGAGAAATCCGACGTAATAGTGGCGACGTTCAGCAGAGTCTTAAAACTCTCAAGACTTTCGCGCTTAATTGTCTGATTGTCAGAGCCGTCAGCAAAAACAATATTATCAGCAGCGACCATGGTCCCAGCCGATGGCTGCGGGTCTGGAGTTAAGCCAACGATATCGCTTATCGTCATGGTGACATCGACGCCACCTGAGTCTTTGGTGTGAACTATGTTGCTAGTTGTTACAGCTTCTCCGATTGCGTCGAAGTCGCTAATCTGTTTTCTTTCGGACATATTTTTATCCCGCTTTAATTAAAGGAACTTTGACGCTTGAACATATCTACCGTCGATATGCATGGTATATTCGAAATCATCACCGGATGGCCGGCATGTGATTGATATGTAGTACCACTCCTCCTCAAGGATCTCTACGGAATCAATAACCAGATCATCATCAGGAACAGTACCAACGTTATTGTCGTACTGAAAACTGAATTTATTATTAGCTAGAAGCGTTATAAAAGTATCTTGAGATGATGTTGACAGTGGGCCGTATCCGAATATTTTCCCGTTGTTGTCGGATGTGTTTCGTCGTCGTACGTACGCCTCAATAGTCCAGCTGTCACCAAGGTCTTCATCAGTTGACCCGACAGTGACCGCAAACCAATCTGTCGTATTAAACTCGGTGTAACCCGAGTAATCACCAGGAGGGCTGGCAGTCTCTATGCTTGGCGATCCAGTAGTGACCACTGTAAGGCCGTTCGACTCAGTGAAATCAGACTCTAAATCCATTTGCAAAACAGTGTTGCCATCAAGGGCTTTAGGGGAAGTCGGAGGTGTATATCTAGACTTACCATACCTGGCCGTATTGGATATTCTGAACCCGCATATGTCCCCATCAAATGGATGATGGAGCGACGTTTGTGTGCCGCTTGGCTCGTTTCCTGAGCCGACATAAAATATTCCCGTGCTCCTATCTGTCCACCCGACCGGCGAGGTTACCGAGGATGATGGCCCGCAGCTCGATGAGTCCTCGAAGTAGTAGCGAGTAAAATAATTCTGCATCTCAATAGAGAGAAAATTATTAAACCTAGATGTGGGCGCTGGGTCGAGACCGGAATCCCAGGTCTGCTGCTCTTCGATAAGGCCTGTATTGTAGTTGTACTTTGTATAACCTCTGTTTGGGCTTGGCCAGCGGTTAAAATAAATTATTCCGTTTTTAGGTGCCACGCCGAAAGGTTTTCTTTCTGAAAACAAATCGGTCCAACCCGTAAGAGCTGTCAACTCTATACTGGCTACTTGATTAAAAGAATCGTTAGGGTCATAAGCTTTAAGAAACCATGCTACACCGACATTATGCGTTAAGAAAAGTAAACCAAGATCATGGTCAAAACCAAAATCGTCAAAAAACTGATTTATTATTGTTTGCGGCGCGTCGGTGTCATCTAAAAGTATTACGCCACTTCTACCAGAGTTAGCCGTAAAATATTTACCAGGCTGATAGTATTCAATATGCCCGTCTTCCGGGGTCTCACTACCAACGTTTAGAACAATCTGATCCAGCAGAACTCCGTTCCAGTCGTACTCATTGTATGTACCACGTGTACCGCTAAACTTGATGTAATTGTATCCGTCCCTTGTCGTGATAGTTCTTACTGATGAATTAGTAGTCCCTGCGTCTAAATAAATCGTGTCACCCTCAGAATAAACCAAAGGGTTTTGGCATGCTTTATAGGTTAGTAGCCGCTTACCATTATCAGCAATAGGATTGTTGTTGTTGTCGACGATAATACAGTCATCTATGCCGGCGTCGTTTGCAGTGGGGTTGCTAGCAGTAATTCCTGGGACTGGCATGGTTAAACCTCCGTAAACTGCCCGAAGGCGTCCCATTCGTTGTCATCGACTTTTTTGACGGTGATGGTAGCCCCGTTGCCCGCTAGATAGAGATTAGCACCAACAGGTGCATTAACCGTTACGTTTGCAGCAGCAGATAGGGAAACCTGCCCAGTGTCCGCCTGCCTTACGTGAACCTCTGACCCCTCAGCAAACGGCACATCGTCATTATGCGGGACAGTGATAATTGTTTCTGTATCGCCAGTAAACCGCAAATAAGCGCCAACATGATCAGGGTCAAGCGTAAGGTCTGCCTCGTTTGCAAACTTAATAACCGGACGCCCTGAGTCTTGTGTAGGAAGTTCGCTATCAACGGCGGTCCCGTGCTTAATCTCGACCTCTGCTGTCCCGCCTGGAATGGGGTCATTAAATGTTACGATCGTACCGATAACGGTGTAGTCTTCAGACGAAACAGGACTGCTATCGAAGTAAACCCACATATTTGCTTTAACTCCTGGAGCGGAGCTAAGTGTAAGCTGGGCTGTCGAACCCGCGACAAAATCTCCATCAGCAGCAACATATAAATCATTTACAAAATTGCTATATGCAATCGATGTCGATATCTCCTGAGATCCGACGAACTCAACACCGTCGCCGTCCTCATTAACACGGATATACTCAAGAGCTGAAGGAGCCCCCTCTATCTCGGTGTCGAAGTTGGCTACTGTAGATGAAACCCTTAGCGCCAAGCTGTTATCTGAAGTGCCTTTTCTAATCAGCCGAGTTGCCTTATCGAAAGCGCTCTCGTGAGTGCTGGCATAGAATTCGCCCTGACGACCAAATGGCACAAGCTGCGAAAGTTCTACATTGTCCTCGATCGTAATTCTGTGTTGATCCGCTAGAGGTCCAGCGGTTAGAGTAATGTCACCGCCGGCATCATCTCCGACGCCAGAGACCGTGTAATCAGTATCAACCACCAAAACAGTATTATTGTTCAGGGTGTCTGTAGTAGTAACCTTAAGGTCTGCCTTGTTGGAAATCTTAAAGTCGTAGTCGAAGGTGTCAGCCGTACCGTTCCCGACTCCCCTAGAAATACTTGTTTGACCTGCTGGTATAGTCATTGCATAGCCTCGTTTTTGATTCTATTTTAGTCAGGATTTACGACCCGCTCAAGGTCTGTTTTCTTATCGAGCTTTCCGGTGACGATCGCCTTGAAGCCAAATGAGTTATCCGGGTTAAGCAGAACATTGTACAACGAGATATCCTCGCCGCTCTCTTCAAGGTCCATAAGGAAGCCGATTGTTCTGTTGACCTGCGCGCCAGAAGGGAATCCGAGAACCGGCGCGGCCTGAGTTAAAGCTCTCAATGTCGCCTTATCAAAATCTTCCTCTTCGCTGGCTGCAATCTTTGCCATCTCAGTTACTGCCATGGGTAGCGCTGTAAGCGTGGACTGCATAGGGGTGTCGAATGTCTGACCGTATTTAACCCAACTACCAAGCTCCCTAACACCAAACCACTGTCCGGCCCAGAAGCTTGCAACGGCTCCTGTGTATCGCTTGGCCATGCCTTCAGAATCTTCATCCTCATCGGCGCCGCCAAACATCAATTCTTCAACCAACGCAGGAACAACTAGGATCATAGCCAGAGCGTTGAAGTACTCCCAGCGGTTTATCTTGCCATGGCGAAGCTGTATTTTCTTTCGCTTAACCATATTCAGGACGGCGTTAAAATAGGTGTACATCGGCGATATAGCTTTGATGGCTTCGCTGGTATCCTCAACTGCAGACAAATCAATTTTAAGCCCGCTAGATTGCGTTCTGACAACCGTCCGATCTGCCTCAAATATCGACTCCTTCTCCGTCATTCCTGAGGCTTGAGCCTTGTCATATGCCGCCATCCAGGTCGCTCGAGAAACCATTGCATCGACGCGAGCCACCATCCAGAAAGCATTTGCCTTAACTGTGTTCCACTTGCTGTTACCTTTGAGGTTTCTTAGAACCTCATAGATGTCACGGTTCAAGGTCTTGGCTCGATTGGTCATATACTTAGACTTTGCCTCAACCTCTCGCGCAGTGCGGTTAGGGTTAGACATCTGGTTCATGATCGACGTAGCCATACGCCTGTTCCCTACCTCAGCCGCCGAAGTGAATACACCGGTAACGTTAGCTAGAGCCGTTCGAACGCTGTATCCCATGGCTCCGAATGATGTAGCCATCCGGGACCATCGGAAAATCTTATTTAAAGCAGCCAAGTCTGAAGGGTGTATCTGTCCTGCAGCTAATCGAGTTATCGTATCGTTGATAGCCTTATAGCCAGCCTTGCCGACCTTTCCAGATATAGCGCTTTTTATTGGCTCGCTTCGCAGTATCTTGTCTGAGTCCATAACCGCTTTCCGGTGGCTGATATCATGAACCACGCCGTCGACATGCTTAAACAAACCATCAATCGATAGCGTTACATCTTTACCGCCGAAATCAACACGTTCAATAGTCGAGCCATGTTTAGTAGACGACCTCACCGAGCCGCCCATTTTCATTTTCTCGGCGCGCTGATCAATATCCTGCATTGACTGTTTGAAACTGGTGTTTGAGTCACCCATTAGCGGGTAGTAGCCGCCACGCATCTGGACGCCATTAACTTCGAACGGAGAAGCCTCAACTTTTGCAGGCGCAATACCCGTGGCTTCTTGCTCAACCTTAGACACCTCAGGGTAGAATTTATCAACATATTCCCACAGCTTATTAACAAGCTGCAGCTCTTCTTTGTTTAGCGTGCTTATGGCCGCCAAAACCTGCGCATCATCCATAGCTCTGTTCTGCTGCAAGCGAAGAGCCTCGCGGTTTCCTTCGTTGCCCCAGTTCAAAGCCAAGACTAAACGCTCGCCACGAGTTAGTGATATAGTCCCACCCATACCACCCACTGGCATATCGTACGTATCAACATATTTAGACAGGCCAACATCACGCAGAGAAGCGCGCATGCTGTTAAACATGTAATCGAAATCAGCGAACAGTTCAGCAAGCTCTTTGTGCTCAGCCTCTCCTCGTGAGACCTCTGCAAGCTGAGCATCCCAAAGCGGCTTAAATACTGCATTATAAAGCGGCCCACGCTCTCCGCCGTCAGCGTTAAGTATTAGAGTTTCGAGCTTGGTGTGTGACGCGTCAAACTCAGCGCCCCACCTTTTGACTTCAGATATCACCGAAGATGAGTGAGTATCAATCTTAGGGTTTTTGGTATTGGCTTCTATATGGTCAACAATACTATTTCTTAACTTTGCAAACTCGGCTTTCTGCTCGTTGCTGTTGGCCTTGCCAATCTTAAGCAAGTTCTCTGCAGCATTTCGCAGACTGCTCAAATCGTTCGGGCTCATGTTTCGCCAGTCTACAATCTCAGACAGAAGCGAGCCGGCAACCAGATCAGGGTTAGCCTCTTTCTGAGCAGCAATGAAATCGTTTACAGCTTTTAGTCTGCCTTGAGTATCTGCCGGATTCTTCCTGGTGTCGTAAGCACTAAGAAGCAGCTTAAGCGCCTGGATGTAATCTTTATGAACCTGACCAGCATTATATTTCGTCGTCTGCATCTTGTTGATGCGGGTTCGATCCTTATCTGCTTTAACTAGCGCATCATGAGCCGCGCGATACAGATAGAACTGTTTTAACTGGCGTTCTTTCGATGCCCGAGCTTGCACCCACTTACCGTCAGCTGCATGGCGTATAGCCTCTCGCCCGTGCTTTTGCTCGTTACGCAAGTAAGCGTTAGGCTTTATCTTTGATATAGGTGTATTTGAGATAACCTTTTCAGCGGCGAATTTATATGAAGCTCTAACGCTGGCATTGGTGCCGGACTTCGCGAAGTTCTTGCCTACTTTACTGTTAAGGATGTCGATCTCGAGCGCAAGTTTCTTGGCCTGCATAGTGTTGTGCACAGCGTCCTGAGCCTCAGCCCGAATGGTTCCATCCGTCATCATGTCGCCGTGGATATCTTTCATGCGGTTGTTAGCAGTTTCATTCACGAACGTTTCACGCTGCGCCTTCGTCATCGTATCATTCAGCGCATTGACGAGCTCGTCGCCAGTGTTATAGCCAAATATCGACGCGACGTCATCCGGGTGGCTTCCGTCTTTTGAGCTTTGATGCTGGAGCTTTCGGCGGACCTTTTCGCCGTAGACCTCTTTCAGGTATTCAGAGTTAATCTTTATTGTAGGCTCGCCCTCAGGGGCTTTGGTTAAGTAGTCCTTAGCCTTGTATTCAGGTCGCGCTGATATCTCCTGCTCGACCTCCTGTTTTGTCTTTTTGAGCTCACCCTGCCAGAACTTTGTTTTTTGCCTGCGTATCTCGTCCATAGCTGACTTTGTTATTTCAGCATCAGACTCTAGGGCTGCAGCATCAGAGGCAACTTGATATTCTAAAGCTTGCTTAGGTGTCATCTCGAAGGCGTCAACCGTAGACGGCCCGTACTGCTCCCTCTGTGCGACTTCTATTTCTTGCTGAGTAGCCAACAGCCTATCAAATACATCTCGAACTTCTGGCGAGAACTCTGGCACCTGCATGCCATTGCGGCCAAATACGTCGGACATATTTTTATAGACGAACGTTAGCCACTGCTTAAATCGATCAAATACAGTTTTTAATGTTTGGCTAGGCGACTTTCCCTCTCTTAAATAATTTTCAAAGCTGCTAGCAAAAAGCTCGTGAACATCTCGATCTGATTTCTTGCCTTGCGATTCCGCCCAATTATTAATTATTTCTAGGTCTGATTTTATTTCAGGTGATCGATCGGCAAGGTCTCGGTAGATTTCCAAGAAGAAGTGCGCAGACTCATGCACAAATGTAGATAGGTCTGCCTTAGGCGTAAGCGTTATCTCATTCGTGTCGGCGTTGAAGTAGCCGCGAGGTTTTGATTTTCCTTGCGCAAGCCTCTGCTCTCTGGCTTGATTTATAAGGTCGACAGTTTCCCCTTTAATTTCCTCAGGGTCGCGCTCTCGAGTTTCCGTTACCAGATCAGTTCCTGTTTGTCGGCGAAGGTCTTGAATATCTACATCAAGGTCGTCGATGTAAGCTTGCACGCCAGCTTCTTCGGTCTCTGCGTTTTGCATGTACTCGCGAATATCGGCGAGGTCTTCCGACGACATGTTTGACTGTCTTGAACACTTGGCAAAACTCAATTTAGCACCTCATTCATAAATGCTTTAATGCAGGCTAGAACGACTTCATCGTCGTCGTATTTTTTCTTTTTAAGTCTAGGCTCTAAGTAGCCGTATGACTTTGTTACATCAGGAGGAGGCCCGTCGCCATCCAAATCAATATAACCGTCCGAAGCAATAGCCAGCGGATAGTTATTAGGTACATAACCTCCTGTCGCTATTGCTATCGGGTTAAGTATCATCTGTTACCTTTGCCTCTTAAGAGCCTTGCGGCAATATCTACAGGTGTTGCGTTCCTCGGCACCCTGGTCTCGTCGTTATCATCAGTACGGTATCGCCGCTGCCCGTTCGTTGATGTAACCACGCACTGGCGAGAATATTCTAGGATGTTATTGCGATACACATTTACCGTTATTGTCTCACCGCCAGGGTCATCTTTATCCGCAGGCCTGGACCGGGGATCTCTTCGAGGCCTGTTGCCTGGGTGTCTGTCATTCTCAGAGTTGTCTGGCCTATCTGGCCTATCTGGCCTATCTGGCCTATCTGGCCTATCTGGTCTATCTGGTCTATCTGGTCTATCTGGTCTATCTGGTCTATCTGGTCTATCTGGTCTATCTGGACGTTCTCGATCAGGCCGTCCTCGTGATGGTGGTTGTCGCGCCACTTCGTCTCACCTCCTTAGTCACCGATGCAAACGTCTCGTCGTAAGAGCTGCCCTCGGTGTTTTCTGTGATTGTTTTCGGGTTAGATGCATCAAGCCCTCGATCTTGAACGATTAGTTCGACATCATCCTGAACCGTTCCAATAGCTGCAAGGTCTGCGCTTTCCTCTGGCGTTAAACCTGAGACGCCCGTCTCCTCGAGTAAAACTTTATCAGGCGCAATCCAGACAATAGAAGAGCCTAATATCGCATCGACATGATATAGGCCGTCATCCCAATCGAATTCAAAGGAATCATCAACAACCAGCTTGCTGAGGGATTTAGTGTTAATCACCTCAACCGATGCAACTGCAGTGCGGATTGAGACAGCGGAGTTCGTTGTGTAAACAATTACAGGCTCGCCGTCGAGGCTTACCCAATTCCTAATGCCCTCTTCGGTCTGCATCGCGTCAACAATAAACGCCGCAACCCTGGCTTTTGTGGTCGAGTCATCGGCGTCATCAACCTCGACCTGAACCTCAACATAGTCAGTTTCACATTCATCTACGGTGTCGCCATCAATACCTAAAGTATTTGGACCTGGGTTATCCCAGTCTGACTGGGAGTCAGTAAAAGTCACGTCAGCTGTGGACATTACTGCGGTTCCACGAAATATTCTTTTTGCGGTGCCGCCTTGTTGGTACGCAGCAAGTAAAACAATACTATCGCCGATAGTGTAATCAATACCAGGCTCAAGAGTTATCGAGTAACCACTACCACCGGAGACTGTGGTGTTTTCCATTTCTGACGCAGCTGTAACGTTGTATAATCTAACTCTAGTATCGTCGATAAGATTTGGCGCGCTAACTATTACAGTGTCAGCTATCGTTCTCTCTACGCCATTAACATCAGTAAAAATGTATTCAGGGCCTTCAGCCGGCAGGAAGTTATCAACATAAACACCGGTCTCAGTTTTTAGTGTCGTTCCTATCCACTCTAGCAGCGCCTCTGCTGTATCTCCTCGCTGTGTTATATCTGGGTTTTGATCTATATGGCCTGTCTGCCGCAGCTGGTATTGATGATATTCCCAGACCTGACCTTTAGTTCCGCTATTGCCGTCAATAAATTTGTTGTAGGCATAATAAGACCCGTCGATATTACGCTCACCAGAATAGGCTCCGAACGTTCCTGTTCCACCGTTGTTTGTGTAGTCGGCAACTCCTGCAGCGTCAAGAGTTCCTGCAGATGTGCATATAAACCAGCGGCCTGCTCCGTCCTGACCTACCTCGTCGAGCACATATGATTTGGCAGAAGCAGCAGCAAAACCTGTGCCATTTATTGTGGTGTAGCATGTCATTCCGGTGTATGGGGCGTCAGCGGCGACATTTGCGTCGGTGGTGTTCCAGTTGCTATCTGCCTCTGTTGACATCGGAACAAGGTAGGCAACAGGCAATATTGAACTTAGCTCTTGCTCGACGGTGAGATTGTAATACCCGTAGGTATACCCCTCTTCGCGCGCGTAGATCTTCATGCTGCCGCGATCGTCATCACCTCCGCTATCGAAGGTCTTAACAAGCTCGTTAAATACGCCAGTAAAGTTCAGGTTCGTCGGAGCCGTATCGGTGTCAAGTAATACATATGGCTGAGTGCTTGCCAGCGCAAAATCGCCGGACTGAACCAAGCAACACCATTCATCTGTTACTGTTGCGCCCGCACCATATCCAGACCTAAATCGAAGCCCGGAATCTCTAATAAGTGTTAACGTCTGAGCGTCCGCATTAACCCACCCGCCTTGCATCTCTAAAGATGTCGCGAGCTCACCAACAGCCTGCGCGAACGGCCATCTGTACCGGTTGTGTGTCGCGCCGGTCTTCCACAGATCCTCAAGCGCTGAGAATAAAGCTTGCCCGGTCACCCCGTCATTAGATAGGTTGCCAGCAATATTCAGCTCAACCGTAGATGCGCCAAGGTCAACATCAAACTCGGTGCCGTCATTTAGGTCTGTATAATCGGTAATCTTTGCCATTATGCAACCTGACTCGCGGGCTCTTCTTCAAGTGCTACGGATAGCGTTTGGTTTGTCGATTTCAGCTCTTGCGTATCATCCCAAAACCCCTTAAATCCAGGCTTATATACTTGGATATCAAGCTCTAAATCTGTTGAATAAGTATACGTGTAATTCTCGCTAGTCGAGGCTGTTTCCACGTGAAAAACTTCGGTCTGAGTGCCACGCTCAAGCAATGTTATTTCAGCGCCTGCCTCGTTTATATTTATCGTAAACGTCACATCATTGGATATCACGACAGCTACAGCAGACCCACTAACCGCAGAAGTAGATGCGTTTGAGCCGTTCTGCATATTGGCCGTCAGAGTGCTTGAGTTTGTAGAGTTGTAGTGAATGTCGACCGTGTTTGACGTCCAGGTCATCGCGTCAAAGTTTAATGTGATGTCACCTGTCCCAGTGTATTCAATGCGTAGGGCCGAATCATTGGACAGTAGAGTCATGTTCGCAATATCGTTCAGCTCGCTCTGTAGGGCCGCCTGGGTTGCGCCTGAAATACGTATAGCATAGGTGTCCTTGCAGCCGGCAATCGTGCAGCCTCCAGACAGATCAGCGTCGTTCTTAACAACTTCTTTTGTGTTCGTGAACGAGACACCCCCAACTGAGTAGCCTAGATCCGAAAGGCTTGGATCACCATTAATGATCTTATGGCCAACCATTTCGTAAGTGGTGGAAGTTGTCGAGGTTGTCGACTCCCAAACATACTGGTGGTCGTCACCCATATTGATAGTGACGTTGTTTAGCTTTACTGTACTGCCATCGCCAACATTGATCGAGAACTTGTAAGCGCTCTCTGGGACATTTATCGATATCTCGCCGGTAGAATCGCTGTATTCAGACGGGAATTCCAGGGACTGATTCTCTGCATCAAAATAGGTTTCGCTTGATCCGTCCCCAATATTAATGTCTTGAATCGAGAAGAATTGGCCGCGAGCCGCACCGCCCTGGTTTCGTACGGTACGAAGCGCACCCGTTGATACATGATTGGCGGCATCCTGGAATGAGCATGGTATTGTCGATGATCCACCGATAAGATTCATCGTGTTGTAGACGTATACAAAACCCCAGCCATCAAGCGAAGACTGGATAACCTCTTGGCCGAACATTATTCGCTTCACGTCAGTAGCGTCAAACGATCCATACTCTTGGGTCTCACCCTGAGAGATATCGATAGCAAATAACGATATACCCTCGTTCGACCTTACTGTGGAGTCAAAATTCTCAAGTGTCCACAGCTTAGCCCCAGTGTTTTGCCCAGAGTTATCCCCAGACCCAAAGCCAAATGTTTTCCCAGGGATGCCAGGAGCGGGCATACGAGAGTCGCCGTACAGCGAAACACCAATAATTGACCCGCTCAAATCCTTATCTGTGGATAACCTACGCTGTGCGAGTATCGGCTTGTCGTAAAAACTTGACGAGGTGACATTAAACCCGCACGAAGTTTTACCAAACAGGCCATTAATCTCGCGTGCATTACCAGTCGTTGATAAATATGTTGTCGCCTTAGCGGCTGTGCCTCCTGACGTGTATGCGGTGTACCCTGTGCCATCCTCGCCTTGAAGCTCAAAAGTCGTCGCCGTGACATTTACCGCAGTAAACTCTTGGCCGTTAATTTGAACCATCCCGACAACACCGTCAATCCAAACGTCGTCATCTTCCGCAAACTGCGTGCCAGTGTAAGTTATAACCACTGGGTTGTCTTGCGTCGCCCCTGTAATAGTTCGCTTCTCGCCGAACTCAGGCATAAATGTGGTCGGGTCGGTTATACCCTCAGATCCTGTGGCGTACTGGACAGCATTGCCCACCATCGGATGCACTATCGTTGCGCACTCGTTAACGCCGTCAACCGCGCCGGTTATCTCTCCGTCGTCTTTGATAGCGATACATATTGAACCTGTCATAGCCTGGCCGGCGACCTGAAAGTACTCATGGGACGTAGTTGTGCCGGCCTCCATCTGGTACCAAGATCCCATCTGCATTGTGAGGTGGAGACCGTTATTATCGATATTATCCAGATTCACCCCAGGGAGCGCGTTTACGTAAGCAGTCAGACTGATCCGGTTGCAGACGAATTCCATTATCAGACACTTGTCTTCAGACGTATCAAATGTATTAGTATTGTGAGATAGGGCATCGTTTGTTGTTGATGCTGAACCATCTATAGGTGAAGACGTTGGAGCCCCGCGAACTGTATAGCAATACGCCATAGAGTCACGAGCTGTACCGCTAAACGTGAACGACGGATTAGTCTCACTTGCTCCGGCCACCTTCCAATAAACCGCCATAACACCCTTTGAGCTACCAGGGCCGATAAGCTGCTCAGCCTCCTCGGTCCATGTGCCATCGTCAGCAGATAGAGAACCGTTGTTATCGAACTCCACGCAGATTATTAAAAGCTCATTCTCTGCGTGCTCGGATAGCTGGACCGTTATATTGGTCGAGTAATCCTCTTTCTTAGTTATCTTTAAGCTGCCAGGTACTACGTAAGCCATTAGTTTTCCTGCGGGGATGCAATTACTTGTTTGATTCTACCGGATCGGTCGCGCTCTACATTGAAAACATAAGTCGGGGCGGGCTTGGTTTCTGGTGCCGGGGCTGGCGGGCTGGACTTTACGACTACGGGACGAGCGAGTTTTTTAGCCATCTTCTCTTGATTGTCGACGACCTTCTTAACTTCGCTTAGCAGCCTTTCCTCGAGTGGGTCAGGCTTTTGTTTAATATCGCTCTTTTTAAGACGCACGGATACAATCCAGAATTTGCTGCGCGCTTTTCTTTCGCGCGTTTATGGCGTCAAATGCTACGCCCGCCTTTACTGTCTCGGTTGTGCCATCCTCTAGGGTAGCTTGCACATCAGTGTCTCGCCAGCTCTGATCTCCACCCTCTAACGGATCACTTATTGTAACCTCTTCAGGCTCTTGACGTCTAAAAAATATTTCGTTCCCACTTGTGTCGCCAAGCTGCGAGATGATATCCTCGTTTGCCTGGGCGATATCTATCCCGGCATTTTCCAAAATGGTAGACATTTCATTATCTTGCCCTTCTCGAGCAGACTCTATCTGACTTTCAAGCTGCGAAAAGACGTTCCCACCTTTGATAATTTCTTGGGTCTCATTTTGTATTTGTAGGCCGTAATTATCGTATAATTCTTTGGGGGTGACTCCTACGCGCTGAGACTGGGTTCTAAAAAACGCCTCAATAACGAATGCATTTTGATCAGCTATTTCAGGCCTAAAGCCAACTTCTGTCAGCTGCTGCTTAACATCATCAAAAACTTCTTGCTCTGACGACCTTACCTCTTCACTTTCGTTGAGGGCGTCCTGAAACTCCTGCTCTAAGTTATGATTATTGATATCGTCAGGTGTCGGTATTGTTGGATTTATTCGCATACTAGAGCGAAGTGAATCATCCATGCTAGTGCCAGCTATATCCGTCGTATAGGCACTCATAGGTATTTCGATGTCCCTACCTTCATCCAAGGCCTTCGGGATATCGTCGACGATTAACTTAACTGAGTCTTTTTGCAAATCCTCCTCGGTTACGTTGTCGCCCTGGAAATACTCAGTCGCAGCGATAGGATCAAGGTACACCACTTGCCCATCAGATTGCTGACGGATAACGTCGCGCATAGCTTCAGGGTTCATCGACTTAAGGGAAACCTTGCCGGCATTCTCAGCTATCTCATCAAGCCTTGCCTGATCGGTTTCAGATGCTGCGCGCTTCTCTGCTATAGCGCCTATACCTGACACAACGCCCGCCTGAGTTCCACCGCTTACAATCGTGCTTATCAGCGTTACCGCTTGGCGCTCCGCTTGGATTCTGGCGACATCTTCGAGGGTCTTGGCTTTTGCCATCTCATCATCAAGGCCGTGAGCATATTCATTAATGCTTTGAGCTATAGTTGCAACCTGCTCGCCAAGGATCTCTCCGGCAGCAAACCTAGACAGCTCTTTCTTCCACCCAGGCCCCATCATCTTAACCATGGCGGTCGCCGGGATTTTCTCGGTTGCAAATTCTATTGCCGCCTGGGTGCCCGAGAACAATATCGCCTGATCAACAGATTTTCCCGCAGCACGAGCTTTTGCGTACGACTCTGAGCCGACCTGGCTGGTCATCATTGACAGCATAGGCCCTGGGCTTTTAGTCAGTAGCGAAGCTGCAAAACCTGGAGCCTGCATAACCAATGATTGGAACCCGCCTCGAATACCCTTCTGCACGATGCTTAAATCCTGCGGCGTCATCTGTTTAATGGCTTCTTCGCTCTGCATGTAGTCCATGACTAGCTGTGTCTTGGCCTCGTCTTTAGCCTCTGCGAGATCTTCGTCAGACTCAACACCAATATTAGAGGTTAACTCAAGCGACATTATCGGAGCCATGCTAGCCGGCATAGCCTGCATCGGTAGAGCCCCCATAGGAACGAAGTCGTCGATCGAATCAGCAGTAGCATCAAGGCTTCCCATAGCGACGCCTGTGGTCGACTGCTTTAGGGACTCGCCCATTGACTTGCCAAGGTTTTTAAATATGCCCTCAAACCATCCAAGCCGCTCCGCATCATCTTTAGCCTGAGCCATATTCTCCGGGTTAGAAAACCACTGCTGAGTTTTTGGAGCGTTCGACAGGGCCTTATCTATATCCTGAAATCGCTTGTCGTTCTCAATCTTCTTGGTCTCAGTTTTGACGAGACTGACAGGATTGGCGGTATCACTAGCAAGCTTTGAGATGTGCGCAGCCTGAGGGGCTGGTGTGTCTTTTGTGGTACTCCACGACTCTCTAAGCTTACTCTCTCTAGGTGACTGATCTTTCTCGAGTTTAGATATATCAACCTTAGAATAATCAACATTTACTGTCGGCACTAGTCGGTCCTCGAGCTTTGGATAACGTAATCAATATTGTCAGCGTTTACCTTAAGGCCTTGGTTTCTAAGGAATATTACCGCGCCAACATGTGCATTATTCACTTGCATTTTGTGCGCTTCCAGCCAATCAGCAGCAGGGACGTACAGCTTCCAATAACTATCATTAACATCACCCTCTACGCCAAGAGTCGCGAACATTGATCGCATCTCTTCTGGATCAACATCTTCCGGTAGGTCTATGACGAAGTTATCCGCTCGCCCAGCCGTTATAGCCTCGCCTAGAGTGTCGTCAGTATCGCCAAAGACGTGATACCACTTAGAGCCTCGAGCCTCGCCCGATGTAAACCATCGCGAAGCCCACTTATCAAGATCTTCAGGCCTAGCGGTTTCTTCTAGGTTATTGGTTATGTAATCTTTGAACGCATTCCATTGGTCAGCCTTTTCGCCTTTCAACGGCTTTGAAGGAGTGCCAACCTTGCCGCCATAATCCGAATATAAGCGCCTAAGCTGTGCATTAGATATCTGCTTGCGCTTCTTAAACTCGCGAGCCAGAGTATTGAGGTGAACCGGTGATATCTGGGAGCCGAACGATCTTATATCTGCCTCACGTTCAATATCTCCAGCTTCAATCTTGTCTTCCAATTCAGAGTAGACTTCCCAGTCGGTCTCAACCTTACCCGTTTTAAGTAGCGACTCCTGCTGCTTAAAGTCAAGCTTATCCCACTCAGAAGGGTTGTTGATCGCCCATCTCTGAACAGACCCACCATCCAAGCGGTGTTTTCCTACAGTATCAACAATCTCGGCCTGCTCGGTTCGCTTAGCATGGTCAAGCACTCTGAATTCATGCTCAACCATAGACAGAGCTTTCTGTCTAGCCTTTGGGTTGTCCGTGATGGACTCTTTTACAAAGTCGCGGGCGCTAGTAAGGCTGTCAAAAGCAAGAGCAGCATCAGCAGTACTTTGAGCCAGCATGCCGTCATCTGCATTTTTGATCTGCCTTTTGATGTCGTCATGCATGGATGGTAGGATTTGGTCTTTGTGATCATCGAAGTATTTTTCCGCAGCAAGTGGCTCGGAGGTCATCATGTTATCGATGGCCTGCTTATGCATCGTTGAAAGCTTAGATAATGTTTCGTTTTCTGTCCTCTCTGGAGACCAACCATTTCTTGCCGCCAGGTTTTTAGTCAGGGCTTTGACCTGCTCAACTTCGGTAGAGTTGTTCGTGTAGCGTAGAGAGCCGTCCTCGACAGCCTGATTTACAGCTTCTGAGTCGGATTCATTCTGCCACTGCATGCGACCCTTAGAGGCGTGCCGAGACATGCTATCCAGTTCCCGGTCAAGGAAGCCTTGCGACATCTCACTAAACGATTCTTGCTGCCTGCCTGGCGCTAACTTTTCACCAATAAGCTTGCGTATATCATCAAGTTCAGAAGCCATAGGCTCGTATGAATCATAAGCGTCCTTACCCTGGCGATTGTAATAACTGTCTTCATCAAGATACGTGCGATTATTAATGCTCTTGCGGTATTCGCTTATCGCATTCTTTACCGCTGCAGCGTCGTCTTTGGCTTTCTGCTCGAGAGCATAGTTTGCTATCTGTCCGCCTATCTGCTGACCGGCTCTGGCGATATCCTCACCAAAAGCCCCGCGAGTATCAAAGCTCTGCTGAACATTGGCCGCAGCGCTTACTGCAACTTGCGGCGTTCTTAGCGTCTCAACCTTAGGCACGAGCACCCCCTTGGCCGCCTTGACCACCTCCTGCGGCATAAAGGCCTGCTACTTGACTAGCGCCTCCCAGAATACTCCCTATAGCTTGGGAGGCTCCACGCCTACGGGTTAGCCTTGATTGCTCAATCAGATTTTGGGCTCCCACTTCTAACCCAAAAGCCTCGCGCTGCGCATTACTGCGAATAGTCAAAGCATCAAGCTCACCTATCATAGCCGTGTCTGCGATTGTCCTAGCTGCAGAACCTGAAGATATATCGACGCCTGAAGCACCGAACTTTGCCCGCTGACGACTCTTAAGCTGTTGAGTGCGCTCTCGCTGGATATTCTCAGCAATAGCGCCTCTCTCAAGCGCATCAGCTGCAAGATTCCTGTTGATAGCTGCATTATTTCGGGCAACTTTGGCTTGGTATCTTGACTCTTGTACGCCTGAGTAAACATTGAACGCGGTAGAACCACCCATAACCGCGACCGATGCGCTCACCGGATCACACATAATCAGCCCCTCATATAAAATGGATGGAAAAGCTCGCCGTTAATACCAGCCTCTATCTCTGGGCCAAGCTCAAAGCCAAGCCATTTAAGCCAGCGAATGCTAGTTTTGTTTCTTACATCGACGAAGTTTCTTAAACTTGGATAATGCCTAAGCATTATATTGGTATAATCCCTGCATTCAACTATGAATTTGCGGCGCATCTTTTTAATATCTGGAGTGCCCAAAAGCCAAGGGATGCCTACTGGAGCTATTATCGATCCAGGCGCAGGACAAACGCCAAACATAAGGCAAGGTTTATCATCAACCAACGCCGTCCAACATAAAGTTGAGACTTTTAAGCCTCCGTCAAGCGCGTCAAAAGGCGACAATCCTGACATTGCGGCAACTTCGGCGACATCTGCATCCCTCATATTTTCAGCAATATGATTAATATGCGATCTCTCAGCTGCTACAACATCAATTTTCGTCAAGTAGTCACCTCTGGGATTATCTGCAATATTGTAGCCGGAAGTGGATAGTTTTGCTGCACATATATTTGGCCAGAGTTATCCCATGTTCCGGTTATCTCCACTCTCTGCACATCAGTCTGAAGCGGGATACTTCCGTAATTGTAGTCAGGCGTTCGCTCTTTGATGTCTTCCATCTGGTTAAGTGTAGCCCCAGCAGCAAGACCTCGAGTATTAAGGACTCGCATGTGAACCCGTTTAACGTTCTTCTTGCGCGACTGCATGCTGCCATCCAGCAATATAGGTAACGTCTGAATCTGAGAAGAGTAGGGAAGGCCTATGCTTACCTTGTTGCCGGCAACACTCATAGTTGCAGAACCATTTGTAACCGAAATACCAGACTCAGCATTGCCGTCTATGAGAGCTGTTACAGTCTCTCCTTCAAGGTGATGCAAGTTGGTTATCGTATTAGTGCAATAATATCCCGTGCCTCCTGACGTGTATGCGGCGTATGCAGTCCCGTCGATAGCCTGGTTTAGCGTATCTCGAAGAGAATAACTATTAGCATCTATCTTCACAACACTGTACTGAACGTCATTTAGCTCGGTCATACCTTCAACGCCACGAATCCAAATAATGTCATCAGTCTCCAGACCGTGAGCCGTAGCTGTTATTACTACAGGGTTTGCCTGAGTTGCACCTGTTATCGTATGAGTTGGTCCCTCATAGGTCAGTCCGCTATCGATAAAGAACGAATCGTCAACCGTCTCAAATGAAAGCGTGCTCATTCTCTCTACAAACCTGTAGTCCGTGCCGCTTATAGTCCTTCGAACAACAATATAGACAACATTCTCGTCACCCTCAGGGATGGAGCAAACAGACTCAACAAATCCGTCGGTATCATGCTGCGACCAGCCGTATACTTGGTGCTCTCTTAGATATGACAGTGACAGCAGTTTGCCGTCGCTACGAACTGCCCAGACCATACTGTATGGCTCTTGGGCGTAAGTCCAATCGATTATCGTGTAACCATCAAACAGGTGGCTGGCAAATATCGAAATATCGTCGCCTGTATACTTGTCGTCTTCAAACCGATACTGAAGGTCTCTAACCCTACTTCCTCGCTCCTGGACGTACAGGACGGAGCTGCCAATCTCTATAGGCCTAGCATTAGACGAACCTCTCGAAGATTGCTTCCTAGGATTTATATTGCTTGGAGTAAGCACGCCGTCAGCGTCAGCCTGTACGCGCCATTCCCCGCCCGTGGTGAAAACAATCAGATCATCCAGAGAAACAAGGTGCTGGATATCATTCACCTGCTGAGCTGCGATCGTAAACTCAAGCGAGTCATCATCTCGAGACGGGCGGGAAAAATCCATGTTCTTGTAATCGCCTGTCTTTGTTCCCCATACAGTCTGCGGTGCATTCTGCGTGCGCCCGAACATCAAGCGCTGTTGGTGATACGTAACACACTCAGGACGGTTGCCCACACCGTCAAATGGGTCATAGTTAATCGGAGGCGTTATCGACATATCAGGGCCGAAGTTGTAATCCGAGAACAGTGTGTCACCCCCGAGGGTTTCACCTATCCAGCCGAAGATGTTTGCGTTATATGACGACTCTTTGTAAATGTTGTAGTACTGGGTATCCGGTACATCAACCCATGATATCTGGTTACCATACGTGTCAGATAAAGCATCAATAGGTGCCTTTTCCCGCTGAGATGTACCGCCAGACGTGTATGCTGTATACGATGTTGAATCAACGCCTACCAGCGTGAAGTTTCCAGGGGCCGCTGTACTAATACGGAAGAATCTACCGTTTAACTCTGTCATGCCCCCAAGGCCATCCAAAAATACCGTATCGCCGCTATTGTACCCGTGAGGTGCTGCTGTAGTTACAACGCAAGGATTCGCTTGCGTAGCCCCGGAAACAGCAACAGCAGCCTCTAGCGACCCAGTGCTAACGATATCAGACTGGACTGACTCACTGCCTGACTCATCAACCGACGTGACCACATAGCGGTAATGCTTGCCGGTAGAGCCGGACGGCTCCCCTATCTGGTTCACCTGCAGCCCTGTTGGCGTTGTGGCGGTCGTTGCGAAGGATATAGCTGTCATTGTCCAGTTATTATTTCCGACCCTTACAAGCTCATACGGGTCGTAAAGCTCGTTGGTGAACGTCATAACGTCGGCGCTTTGGGTGAATCGAATATCCCACAGAATGCTTTCATTGTATGGCGTAGCTACTTTGTAGACTTCGGCGACATCCCCGTCAGAGACGTATGCAGTGAAAGAACTAGAATCAACTGTATTTCCATACATGTCTTCAAGCTCAAACGTACTTGCCGTGGAGTTCGAAACCTTGAAATAACGGTTGTTTAGCTCCGTCATCCCGACAATCCCGGAGAGATATATTTCATCTCCGTTGCTGTAGCCGTGCGAGTTCGACGTGACAACGCAGGGGTTGTCTTGGGTTATCCCGGTTATGCTGTTCGCGCTAGATAGGACAAGACCGCCGTCAGTCACGAAATAGATATATCCAGCAGTAAGGAGCAGCACATAAGCCTGGGACGAGCCGAAAATGAACGGTATAGCCCTTACGGCGTAAGTCTCACCCTCGGCGATATTGGCAATAAACTCATAGCCAGCTCGACGCTCGACGCCGCCATGAGCTCGGACGAAGAAGTTTTTGCATTCAGCTAGGGAGCTTTGATAGCGGGATATGTCAACCCGACCGTGAAGTGATGGCGCGATCTCTCCGCCAGTGAAGGAAGGCTGCAAGTCGCGAGCCATGGGGTGTCACCTCCAGAATGTAGAGCCGACTCTCGTATCTAGAGCTGATCGACTGTGTGCAACCTTTAGAGAGTTAGGCAAGCGCTGGACGCCTTTGTTTGCCTCGTTGGCAGCCTTGGCCATTGCCTTCTGTGATTCCTGTTGATACTTAGCCTCAGCGTAAGCCCTATGCCTTTGGTTGTTATCCCCGCCCATAGGCTCGGCAAGATATGAAGCCAGCTTCCAGGAAAGCATGGTTATAAACATTGGGTTAAATAGCGCCGTACTTGTCACGCGCTTAGTGTAAGCAATAAAAGCGTCTTCTGTATTGCACAAAATCCTAGGCGACGAATCTGTGCCGTACCCAACTTCATAAGCGACTTCATTCAGTGTGTAGTCGCGAAACTCAGACCGCAAATCATTAAACTGGTCTTCGTTATCAAAAGTCGGTATCACATAATGAACTTTTAAACAGTCGTTTGGATAAGTGTAACTATACGACCACTCTTTGGGATCCTCGTCCGTGAGGGCTAGAGCTTTGGTTGTTTTGGCGAATCGCCAGGGGAATTCTTCTAGTACTTCGTCGCGCGCTATTGGATACCATAGACGACAGGTAGTTGCAGCTTTGGTGTTCTCGTCATTATACGAATCAATCGTACCGGCCCCGACCTGGGTTAAAGCCATATTGCAAATATCTGTCTCAGTAGTCATCAGATGACCTCGGGCGAGCTTGCTTGTTCTTTATCGGCCTTCTGTTCAGCCTCTTCTGCGTCAATATCTTCCTGTTCGCGCTTAATAAAAACAGAGCTTTCAGGAGTATGACCTTTTAAGTATACCTGAACATCTCGCTTTTCGATGCGCCCATTTTTACCAGAGCCTTGAACCTTAGTTAGGTCTACATCATTATTTGACGCCAGATTTCTTGCGCCCTCGGTAGCATCAACTACATCGATAGGGTCACCATCTTGCGGTATCAATGCCAGCCATGATGGGCAAGGGTCAAGCTTATCATTCAGTATCACAGGGTCATTATGACCAGGCTTACAGATAGTGTCGCCAATGTAACCCTTAGATAAAACCTTGTATTTGTACATTTCTCCAACCTTTTGCAGTCCGAAAAAATGGGGCCGGCATCCCAGCCCCTAATCATGACACACTATACGTTAGTCTGACGACCACCACTGAACCCGGCAGTAATCTTACCGGCTGTCATTGGGCCAGTTGAAACCGTGTAGTTGAGACGGAAGTAACGCTGAGTGACATCAGTTGGCATATACAGATCATTAAAGATATGCGTGCCAGCAACCAAGTCAGCAACCGCCCAAGTCTTGGAGGTTTTCATAACCGTTGGCGATGAGAATGACGTGTTGTCATCCATCTCAAGCGTTACAACCAAGGTCGCAGCGCCTGCAGCGGTGAATGTCTCATTAACAACACATTCCAATGGCAACGGCTCACCCGGACCTAAGTCCCGAATAAGTGCAGTAGTTGAAAGTGCCGGCGTACCAGTTGCGCCCTTATCAAAATAGTTTGTCGACGCAGCAGTAACTGTAATAGCTTGCTCGTTCGATAGTAGCGATTCTAAAGATACAATCATAATTTATTCCTCAAATTTTTTTAAGCTAAAGCCCGACCTAAGCCGGGCGCGTTAAGTTAGCTAACTACTATGTGACTTGAGCCTCAGTGTTAAGAAGAGCGTCAGTTTCACGGATGATGATACCTCGGTAAGTCTGAACCTCTTCGCCCTGGATTTCCATTGGCGTCAAGCGAGTAAAATTGTCAGAGCCGCCGCTGTTAGTGCCAAGAGCGTCGAGAGCTTCGAGCACATCAGTCGTACAGTACATGCAAACCTTGCCCCCAGCGTAGAAACCATCTTGACCGTTTGACTGCTTTACTCGGCGGCCTTGGTTCTGATATGTAGCCTTACGTAGGAAGTGGTACAAGTCGTTACCTGATCCGTCAATATCGCTTGGGTCAGCAAGAAGGTTGCTTGTATCAATGTTTGCAACACGAGTGATGTAACGCCAGTCTTTTACCGCAAGACCGATATGCTGCTTAAACTTCTCTTCGAACGCATAGTAAGGGTTTCCGTCAGCATCTAAAACACGCTGCTCACCCTTATCTTCACGTGAAACACCCGCTGTTGTGCCGTCAGGATAGATAGTGTGACAGAATCGATCACCCCAAGTAACAATCCAAATTGACTGGTTGTCTGAGCCAGTGCCGCCTGCATCAATGATTTGACGCCCATTAACGGCGCTCTTGTCATTAAATCGCGGCGCAAGACCCATAAACTCGCTTGCATTGGTTGAGTCATTACCGTAGATCATTTTCTCTTGCACTTCCTGAGCCATCGACTCTAGAAACGTTTGAGCTTCAGTAAAACGAACGTTGTTTCGCTTATCCCCGGCAAGTTCTAAAACTCGGCTATCGATGGTACTAATACCTTCAACAAAACCCGTAGAATCAGAGACTTGTTGCTTGCCCGATTTGCTTTGCGGAGTACCCTTGTATAGCTTACCCCACGCCACCTCAGGGAGGCCCGTGACAATAGAATGCTGATGCTGCGTGCCGTTATTACACATAACAGCGCTAGCATCCTTAAGCATTGGATTAAGTTCAGTTAATTGGTTGATGACATCGCCCGGACCTTTGTCTTTATGAAGGTCAGCCAAGTCGTAATATGAATTACCGATACCAGCCATAATTTTTTCCTCTTAGTTATTAATCTGAGTACATGCGATCAAGCATTGCATCTAACCCATTCTTTTGAGGTGCAGAACCTCCAGGACCGGGTGCATCCTCGCCGACTGGGAACATCTTTGAGAGTGTATGGAAATACTTTACCATCTGGGGGTGAACGCCAACACCAGTTGATTCCATCATTCCAACTAAGCCCTCTCGAATATCCTCAGGCACAGTTTTATTAAAGAACTGCTGCACCTGCGCGACGTTGGATTCGTAGTTGTCACCGCCAAAATCTTTGTCGGCTTTTAACTCACCAGTCCAATCATTTAGCTGAGTCTTGAAGGTTTCAATCTCCTGATCGGCCTTAGATTTAGCATGCTCTGCATAAATCCCAGTAACCTTATCAGCTTGCTCCTGAGTCAATCCGAGCTCTTTAAATATCGGCGTTGCTGCATCGGCCAGCGTCGCGTCCATCTCCATGCCCTCGGGCATTTGGAACTCGTATTTCTCAGGGATCTCATCGGCTTCTGGCTCATCACCATCGGTCGACCCTTCGCCTTCAGCTTGCTCCCCGCCTTGCTCATCACCTTCGGTCTCGACATCTTTTTGAGAGTTCTCATCAGGATTGTCGCCACCTCCAATGATAGTTTCAGCGGTTTCACTAGCCTGCGCTTCTGCTGTGCTGGTATCGGTGTCAGTGCTCTGACCAGCTTCTGCTGTTGCTTCAGACATGTTATTCCTCTTCGTTTGTTTCAGGTTTAAGTAAATCTAGCGCGCCTTGCTGGTCTACTTGCAATAAGTCCGTCCAGATTAAGCGGCAAAAATCTTGCTGTCCTGACTTGTAATACGTGTGAGAGTTGCCGGTCATGACAGAGTGAAACATGCCGCCCCGAGCCAATACATCTCTCATGTATCTCTGAAACTCAGGCATTAACATCAGAGTTTTACGGTCTTCTTTTAGAGTCGCCAATCGAGCCTTCTCAAGCTCGCGCCTCTTAAAGTCTTCCTCTTCTTTCTGTCTCTTATCTTCCGGCGTTGATCTCATAGGTTGATTATTATCCTAAAGTGTGGCAAATGCAACAATCTAGCCAAGTTTATCGGTTTGTGTTTTTTTATGCTTATCAAACGACCTCATACCACCCAAGCCCAGCATGCCAATAAGGACCGGCCACAACTCTGTCATATCTAGCTTTTCAGGAAGCGGCATAACGTTTTTAGAGTCGACAGCAAACGAAACTATCGTCACTAAATAATCAATAAGCGGTAGCAATATGTAGTTGAACGCCAGTATCGAAACGCAGCACCAACCAACAGCGGGGCGCCAACCAGCAACAAACATAGACTTATGGGAAGCCTCAATCTTGTTGATCTCGAGCTGCCCGGTCATCAACTTAACTTCCGCTTCCAGTTCGGCAAGATCTCCGCGCTGAGCTATTTCAATTAGCTTCCGCTCTTCCTCTGCCTGTTTCTGAGGGTCAGGCCAGATACGGCTAATTGCCATTTTACCAATGGTTAAAGCTGCAGAAATTGGGTCTAGACTCACAACTCTATCTCCCCTGTTAGCATCATCGCCGCATTGCGGTTAGCGCGATTAGGAACCTGTAGGGCATAACGGCTATCAAGCAGCTGCCTAGCAGCCTCATCATAGTCATGCTCTCGATATGCCTTAAGCATTTTCTTAAACTTATACAGACCTTCCATTCCTAGGTTGTAAGCCATGTCGATAAGCACCGCCTCGCGCACCTCACCATTGCCGCGACCAATAAGACGCTCTTTCTTAAGTTCGGCACTTATCTCAGAAATGATGTTTTTTGCGATGAGTTCAGCCTCGTCAGGTCTTAAACCTCTATCTTCAAGATTCAAACCGTAGCCGATAGTGAGTTTGCCAGCTGTACATGTATACACCTTTTCACGAAAGCCTTCGTTGCCTTTGATGATCTCTAGCGCTGAACCGTTCACTGCATACCCCCAAGAAGCGCATCTAGCACGCTGTCCTGATCAAGCTTAGTTTCGGATGTTGTCTTCGCCGTGTCAGCCATTGACGCTGCTGACTCATGAGCCTGCTGAGCCATCATGGCTTGAACTTCTGCGTCAGCCTCTGCTGCAGCTGCGTCATCAGTTCTTACTATGCGTTGAGGTGCACCCTTAGCTTTCGCGTACTCGTCGATAGCCTGCATAGCATCAAACTTGTGTCTAGCCTCCGGCCATATTCCTGAGAGCTCGCCAGCGAATCTTGCAGTGGATTCAATCGAAGCTGTAGAGATGGCTTTCTGAGCTTGAGCAAGTATTGAGATGTACTCAACCTCAAGATCAACACCGTCAAGCTCTGGTGGTGGAGGTGGTAACACGCCGTGATTCTGCGCGATATCAAACACGCGATCGATAATAGGATCAAGAACATCGCTATTAAGACGCTCAAGCACAGGGCCAAGCATTAATAGCTTTTCCTCTTTGCGCTCAGCAATCTCTGTAGCTGTTATCTGTGATCGATCAATCTCGGTAAGCATCAAGAACAAATCAGCGAAGAAATAGCGCTGGATGGTCTGTTCTTTTTTATTGATGTCTTCGATCAAATGACTGATGTTCGGGTTCGTATTGTATACAGGAGACAGTCCTGGCTTGCCAGCCTGCGCCATGCCTGGAATGTATGTAACACCCCCAGCAACCAAGTCAACACCAGAAGTTGCAAGGCTTGCATCACCCACAAGCGGCGGGTTGTGCTGCTTTTCAATAGCCGTCGACTTATCAATCTCCAGCATCTGAAGGGTTTTGTTTGTCGATAGCGCATTAAGGCCAGGGTATGACGACGGATAAACATCCTCGCCGATAACCTCCCATCGGCCAGCGACAAATGGCTTCGAGGTAAAGCCTGACACCTGCAGAGGTTCCTGCCAGTTGCTTGCTGTGTTCTCGATGTACACTGACGCGTATGGCATCTCTGATGATAACGGCGACATAAAATCACGATCGAAGCGCGGCTCAATAGCATGTATGACGCTAATCGAACCGTTCTTACCGTTGTTCTTGTACATCCTCTGAGCTTCTTCGCTCAGTTTATCAAGACCCCAAGTCTTGGCAGCCGTCTCGACACTTACCGCATACTCACGGTACATAGTGTCAACCATCCGCTGCTCGCCAATATCAAGGAAGTAATTGCCGCACGTGTAGTTCTCGAAGTAGATCAGATTACCGGCCTTCTTGGCCATGTTCTGCCTATCTTCATAGATCCCCATCGGGGACACGCCGAAGATGCCAAGCTCGAGATAAAACGAGTGCATCGCACTGTAGAAGTTCGACTTACTGAAGATCCCCATCATGATTTTCTCGACGTCTTCCAGCCACTGCTTAACAGAGCCGAATTCCATCATTTCGTCATCAGGGGTTTGCAGCTTGAACCAAGGTCGAGACGGGGAAGTGATGCCAGCCATCATGCCAGACGCAAGAACGCCAGCAGACTGCTTGGCTTCGTGATTGTACAAACGATCGTTGCGACGTGGATACTTCTGCTTTGAAGTTTGGTTCTCAAGGTATCGACCACGAGAGCCCCACGTATAGTCTCTAATGTCGCGCCAGTCCTCAATGAAAGCTGACCTGTCAGACGTCAACTGACTTAAGCGCTGTTGTATTCGCTTGCGGACCTTAGAGTTTTTTGAGTCTTGCTTATCGCTGCTCATTATCCACCCAGTATAGTTTTACCTGCACCCATGGTTGGGACGCCTGAAGGGCCGGATACAATAGTCGATGATCGACCAGCTGCTGATCTCTGCCTGCGCATCTCACGATTAAAAGCGCTGTCAGTTTGAGCGCTTCGCTGTTGAGGGGCTTGAGGAGGCGGTGGGGGCGGGGCTGGCACTTTAGGTGAACTTGTACACATTACATTCGCCTCGACATTGGGTTATTGTTCATCCTGCGCGCTATCGGATTGTCAGGAGTTGGCGCGCTATTTGCTCTTGATTGTAGCCCATGTTTTGGTTTAGGGGCAACCGGGAATGCTGTAGAAATAGCCAGCGCATCTATCTTGTTCGGTGAGCGACCTATTAGCTCTTTGACCTGATCTTTGGGCGGAAGCTTGAACTTACCGTCAAGAGTCGGATCGGTCTCGACTGATATCATTTCGTCGTATAGTTCTTGGTCTTTGGGTATAGCAAGACCATCCTTCAGAAGGTCGAGGACGTTCATGTACATCTCGGCACGCTTGTTTACGCAGTCCTCTCGTGAAGACTTACCGTTAAACCACACAAGCTGCCAATTACGACCCATCGTACGACCCGCAGAAACAATGCCAGTGCCGTATCCGCCATCAATAAATACCGCGTCAGCATCTTCCTCATCTTCAATGCGAGCGATAATGTTTGCCATTTCGATATCGTTATCATTTTTTGGATATTCTCGAAGAATTTGGAAATGCAAGCCCTGACGCATGCCTATGATAAAAGCGTCATCACCTTCCCACGCTGGGTCAACACAAATTATTTTGGGTGCGAACTTGTATTGCTCTTCTCTTAGATGTCTTCCAAATGCGGCCGACACATCCGATTCGCTATACAACTGCCTTGCAGACTGTGAAGGAAATTGACCTTTTACCCTGATTTTAACAACGTCAGAGTCTTCGCCGTACTGTTCAACGAGGCGGTCAAAGAATTCTGTATTCGTTCCTGGGACGTCTCTGGAGTCAATATTTCGAGTAATCCAATACTTGCTAAACCGTCTGAAGCATTCCCTAAATCGTCCAACGTTTCGAGTAGGGTTTCCGAATGCAACCCAAATAATTTCTGTATTTGCATCAGTCAAAGCTCCCTCTGTCACTTCCCATATTTTGTCATCAATACCAGATGCCTCATCGAAGATAACAACAATTCTTTTGCCTTCATTATGAAGACCGGCGAACGCTTCAGAGTTATCTTTTGACCATGGGACGAAATCGCAACGCCAAGACTTTTGTTTGTTTGGCTCGTTTGAAGAAATAGCTGTTGCTGTAGCTGTAAACCAATCCTCTGTAATAGCAGTTCTAACCCACTTAGTTACTTCGGGTACGGTTTTTGTTTTTAATTGCGTGTCGGTATTTGAAGTGCATACGATGCGAGTGTTATCGCATGTATCGAGGGACCATTTAATTATCATCCCGATTAATGCTGACTTACCAATACCGTGACCGGATGCTACTGCAATTTGGCAAGGCTGGAAGCGCGTATCAGGATTTTGTAAATGCTTGCCTATTTCCCCAAGAACATCTAATTGCCAATTACGCGGGCCAGTGTGACGTTCCAGCGGCGTTCCTTCTTCACCCCATGGAAACGCATAATGCGCATAGCCAACAGGGTCAATTGTGAAGCTGGCGATATCTTCGATTAATTCAATTTCAGGATTTTTTTGACTTGCCTGCACGAGCTCGAGCCTTAGCTAAGATGTCAGATTTATCTACTACTTCGACTGTTGTTTTCTCGTTGAATGCTTGAACGTTGACGTGTTTACCGAGCATATCTAAACGCTTGGATCTGTCCGCTAGCTTGAGTTTTGTGACGATTCCATTGGGTGCTTTCTCGCCGTCAATATGCTCATACTCTTGATGCACATCAACGCCTGAAACTAATCCTTGACGCCAAATTTTCGGCCACTGATGAACCGGCTTGAGAGACCCTGTCTCCTCGCAATATAGATCAGCTAGGTCAGCCTCAACTTCATCGCCTAAACGCCTCTGAAGCCAATCTGCGTCCAATTTCGTCCTGCTATTGCGTTCTTTGCCAGCCTTTGCTATGGCTTCCTGAATCTCGGGTTTGCTCAGGTTTTCATTCCCGATTGAATAAGCTGATTTTTTAGAGTACCCAGCCCGAATGCATGCCTGCGATGCGTTGAGGTCTTTTAGGTATTCATCTACAAATCTCTGCTGTTTGGGAGTTAAGTTCTTTGCCATACGATGCACCATGGCATCCCTAGGCAACCGCGTCAACCCCCTATTTGCAGATCATTTTTTATACACCGAATAACTGCACCAGAGTGCACTAGTGATCGGGCTATCTCTAACTTTTATAAAATATAACGCGTATTATTTATACAGTATACTATTTATACAATATAATATATTTATTTTATAATAATATTATACTAGTGATAGTAGTTATTATATAAAGGGAATGGGGTCTTCAGCTGCACCACCTTTCTGAACCACTCCACTGTCAGGGTGGGAATTTAAGATAAAATAGATTGCTTTTTATGCTGGCTATATTTCGTACTGATCAAAAAAAAGGTTAGTGAGGGCTAGCATAAGTTCTAAGTCAACAAATGAAATACGCGCCACTTTTTTTAAAAAAAATCCCGAGGCTAATCGGGATTGTGTGGTTTTTGTACTGAAATCCGAGGTTGGCAAGCCGGCAGGGGTTTTGGTTGTTTGGAACTATTTATAAGTTTTGACTGGCCTAGAACTACAGCTTTAAATAGTAAAGGCTTGTTTTTGTGCCAGTTGATTAGCGTTCTTTCAGATACAACCGGCTGCCCGTTTTCTTTATATCCGAGCGAGCGGGATAACTTAACAAGCGTTATCCCGTGCTCTTTGCATATTTGTGAAGGTGTCATGCGTTCTGCTCCTTATATTAAGTTTAACTCGTTTTCGCGTCCGCTCATCGGGATAATGTAAACAGTTCCTTGCTCGTCTTCATCTTCGCACCCGTCGAAACCCATTTTTTTTGCACATTCGCCACGCTTACCTTGTAGCCACCATGACATGTCGGCGTCACATGATTCTTGTTCCCATTCACATTCACTTCCATCTAAAAGACCTTCGGCGGTTTCGATTGAGCAACCAAAGTTGTCTGCTATCTCTTCGATTATTTCTTCGTCGTGGAGTTGCCAAACTCTTATACAATCAAAGTCCGCTTCATAAACATAAACGCTTTCCGCTTCAGTCATGACATAAACGTTGTCAGAAAAAAACAAACAATCGCCAGCAATTCCTAAATTATTTATTTCGGTTATTTTGTTTGGGCTAGTGTGGAACATTTTGTTTTCCTCTTGCTTTATTTTTGATTAACTTTTTAGTGTTGTTAAGCTGTTTTAAATGATGCCATGTAGCAACCAATAAGCCCTGAATTTATATAATCGTTAACTCGCTTTTCGATCTCTTTATTTTTTATCATCAAAAGTTCTACAGCTTTTGAAGTTGTACCTGAGCCAGTTTTTTCGCGAATATCAGATGCTGTTTTCTCAAGAGCTTCTTTAGTAACAAAGTCCATTATCACTTTATTGTTTTTATAAGACTTAATTGCTTTTAAGGCTTCGTTGTACATTTTGTTTTCCTCTTGCGTTGTGTATGGGTATATAATAGTGAAACTGTTTCAGTAATGCAAGAGGTTTATGTAAATTATTTCAATTTATTTTGTGTTTAAAAATGAGGAATAACTATTTGACGGCAATATAAAGGCCCACCTAGGTAGGCCTTGCGGTAAGCTAGGCTACGGCAGTTTGCCTGTTAGGAAGTATAGAAATCTAGCCCATTGAGGCATGTTTCTTATTTGATAATCTAGTTTTATAAGCTTTTCCTGCCAGTAGTGCCTGTCTTTTTCTAGAGAGTTAATCTCCTTCCTTAACTCCAGGTTTCTCTTCTCGGACTCTTCTAGATTTTTAGTTGCCCTCTTGATCAAAATTGTGCTTTCCAAGCAATTATCAATATCATCGCTCATGATAAAGTCCTCGAATTGCTGCCGTTGATCCTCCTCATCAAAATATATGTGCATGTTAGGCATTGCGGGCCTCCAGCAGTTTAGTCGAGAGGATTATGGAAGCTGTAAGCACTGCGGTCACTTCCAGTTCGTAGGACTTATCCTCTGGTATAGACTCCGACCGCAAGGAGTCCTTGACTAGAGCCTCGTAGCTTTCTTTCATGCTGTAAGTCATATTACTGACGACTCCCGTGAAATCCCTTAGCGCATCCTCGCCTAACTCTTTCAGTACCTCATCGTTTATAACTTTGAGAGCGTCCCTCATACCCTCAACTGTATTGCCTATATGTTTAATATCCATCGTTTCACCCATCATTCTTAAGTGGCGTGTTCCCTGAGTACCCAAAGTCACACTTTTTGGTTGCGCAAACCTGCTTAGATTTGCCTGCAGGCGTTTGGTGTTTGAGGCGCAGATATCGGAATGCCTCGGATAGAGATAGGGGTTTAGTCGTCGGTTGGCTCGAGGCGTATTTCATCGTCTGATACCTTAGTTACTTTGAATGTTTTTCTTGGCTCTGGAAGGAAAATAGAAGAAAAAAACCTTCTAATCCATGACCATCGACTCGGGAAATCAACAGTCTTCACATAAAGAAGCTTTTCCGTATATCGGTTATGGTCTGACATAACACCCTCCAAAGTAATCGATACCAACGGCTACTGGCCAGCATAGGATTAAGGCGAATGCCGCCGGAAGAATTATTCTTGCTGCCAAGCCGCTCGAGCTTACAATTCCTGCAATATTTAAAAAAATAAATACAAGAAAAAATATAACCGAAGCAATAAGGCAAGAAACTACAAACTCAGCCATGGTTCACCCCCTCATTCATCTGGCAGAAGTGGAGCTTGGTTACGCAGATATCCTGAATAAACACTACGCATAGCCACCAAACTATAAAAATCGCTATTGCCATCGGTACGTAAGGAGTAATCCTACGTCTAGAAAAAGCCTCAAACACAAATATGCAAAGCATGTTCATAAAAATAACAGCGGCAAAAATTAGCACACAAAAAATAAAGAACCAAATATTAAGTAGCATCATAGTCGGCCTCCAGTACTAAAAGCCCCACGGATAGCCACTAAGCATTCCTCTCTGGTTTTGAAGTAGTTTCCTTTTTGATGCCTGGTATCATCAACCCGCCATCCGTATTCAGCTGTTTTGCTAGGGTAAGGCCCCGCGCCTGGCGAAGTCTTTGCAAACCAGTATTCACCGCAGTATTCAGCGCGCCACCTGTCAGGCAATATGTGATAATAATCATCCCCAAAGCAGATACCATTTACAGCTGAATCCAAAAACTGATTAAGAGATATCTTCTTAACCGTATACTTATCAGTGCCGTTAATGGTTATTGTTTTAATCTCTCTCATTTCCCACTCTCCCCAAATCCGCTTTCACCTCGATCACTATCCGATAGAAATTCAACCTCGACAACATCACGCACAATCTGATGGAAAACAATCTGCGCTATACGCTCGCCTTTCTCGAACGTGTACGACTGATGCCCGTGATTTATTAAGCACACACATAACTCGCCACGGAAATTCGAATCAATAGTGCCAGCCAGAACGTCAATGCCGTGATTAGCAGCAAGGCCAGATCTAGGTTTTATGTAAGCAACCATGTCTTTCGGAAACTCGGTTTTAACGCCAACAAGGAATTTTTTACGATGGCCCGGACGAATAGTCCACGCGCCCGTAGGCGAAGGCTCACCCTTGCAGTCACGCAGAAACAAATCAAGGCCCGCGTCTCCGTCTTTCTGACGCTGAGGAAACTTGCCGTCTTCGTGGGCTAGGGCTATGCATACCGAAGGTTTGACTGGCTCTGAAGACGACGGTGTTGGGAATACCCAATCAAACTTAAGGTCGGTTATCTCCAAAGGGTCTGGCTTGTCAGAAAACATAAATGGTGACGTCCATGTAATATTCCCGTCCTCGTCTGGCTGCAGTCTGCTTCTAACGGCCTTATTATAAAGAAGATCCGCTTCCCTTATGGCCTTATCGAGCGGGTTCTCATACACACTAATTGAATTCTCAAACTTATGAATAACCAAATACATAGAATCTGCAGAAGTCATCCACTCCAGACCATCGGCGCCTTCAAAGTTTCCAAATATTATTTTCTTTATATAGCTATCCTCAGCAGTGAGGAAATCATGGCTCGCCCATAACTTGTATTCCTTGTCGCCAGAACCCTCGAAAAATATTTTGAAGGTGGTTGTTTCTTTTGGGTTGGGCGAAGGCCAGACTACCTCCCCATTAGCTGTGCTGAATTTTGTCTCAGCAACGTCGGTTTCTGGGTTGCTCCTGACTCTTTTTATGTAATCCTTGTAGCCATCCATCTCCCTATAATCAATGCCTTCGGCTTTTGCCCAAAGCATAAAATCCTCGACATTGTTATCAATAATTATTTTTTTACCGTCAGTAGACGACCCGAAATCGAAATCCAAAAAATCGCCTTGGAATCCTTTGGATTTCAAAAAATCATAAACCTTGTTGTATGTCTCGCAGGCACTCCAGAATTCGGCCCGCTTGCTGGTTGGAGTTATCGTTGCATGAGCAAGGATATCGTTGTAGATAGGGTTGTATATGAGAGAGTAATTAAAATCCTCCTCAAACTTCTCAACCGAAAGCTCACACCCACAAATAGGGCACCCGGTGAAGTGATTATTAAATTTCTTATACTTAAGCGGTTTTAATTCGCTTTTTGACTCGTCGTAATCGCACTTAGGGCATTTGTGATTTATTTTAGTGTTTGTCACGTTAATTTCTCCTGGTTTTATTTTTAGTTCGAATTCTTTTCCTTCGGTGTATGGATCTGGCGGTGTAACGTCTTGAGGTATTTCATATATCGATGAAATAAGGCTGCTATCTATTTCTAATGTCTTCACTTCATGACTAGATACCTCAAACTCCTCAATCTCAATCATCACCGCTTCAAGGTGATCGTGATAGCCTGGCTGATTACATACGTGCGCAACGGCTCCGCTGTAACCCTGCAATATGTGAATATCACCTTCCTTTGTAGGCCTGTAATCAATTCGCCACTTCTTCCCGTCTTCTGTTTCAACTTTTGTTAACTTCATTCTGACCCCCGTCATCAATAACAACAACTCTTCGCCCAAATAGACAGTGCTTTCCTGTACTGTACGCTGTGATTAATTTACGCCTATCCATCTTTTCGTACTGCTCCGTGCTTAAAAATATCGGTGTTCTTAAATCCCCGTAAGCCGACATTCTTAAATGCATTCTGAACAACCTTTTTAAATCGCCGTTATGCACTAGTTCCAACTTTCACCTCCTCTTTTATGTAACACCAAACACGTTTTTTATTGAGCGTCTTCTGAACTCGACGCCAACCCTCTGCAACCAATATTTTCGCAACCCTATTTTGTGATGCCTGATTCTGATCCCTATTGCTTAAAGTCAGATGATCCATGACTTCGGATACAGTTACATGCGAGCCTTCTTTGCCGGTAATAAAACCGACAACCTGATCGGTCCACGGGTCCGACTCGTAGCGAGCCTCTTGCTCCTTCTGCGCGGATTCGATTTCGCCTTTGTCAAACCACCATCGCTCACCGCTTCTATACGCTGCAACAGCTTCCGCCCATATTTGGTCTCGGCGCGCGCGTATCCAATCAACGTTAATCTTCGAACATCTGACCGGCCAAAATCTTCGGCCTCCGGTGGCATCCTTTAAATAACCGCCTTCAGGGTTTACAGTTCCGACCAATACGCACTGACGGGGAGCATCAACGATATTTCTCCCGTATGGAGGTCTAAACCTGTCAACTCGACGAGTGATCCACTCTTTAATGCGATTTGATTCAGCCCTGTTCATCGTCGCGAGTTCAGCTATCTCTACACACCAAACACCCTGCACCTGTAATGCAGCATCTTTTGACCCAAGGTCGCCAAGCTCATCGGTAAACCACTCCTCGCCAAACAACTCAGCGACAGCTGTAGACTTCTTGAGACCTTGCGGCCCTTCGAGTATCAGCATTGTGTCCATCTTGCAGCCAGGATTTAGAGCTCGCGCCGCAGCTCCAACAAGGAAACGACGCGAAACAGAGTCGGTATACTGATTATCACTACAGCCCAGAAGGAAATGCAGGGCTTTATCAATGCGGGCCTTGCCATCCCACTCTAAGCCGTTCAGGTAGTCGTGCAGCGGATTGTATGGCTTATGATGCGCAGCGCTCACAATCGCGTTATGAACGACGTTGATGGCCAATTTAACGCCCTTACGCTCCAGCCAAGCAGTGGCTCGAGTGTCATCGACATCTGTTAGTTTCCTCGGAAAATCTCCGCGCTCTGTGTGCCACGGTGGACGCTTGGCCACATCTATTTCCTTGGTGAACTCGTTGTAAGCCAGAACCCCTGCCATATCTTGGTGATAGCCAAGGAGAGTTTGTGCATTATTAACGTTGTTCTGCAGGGCGTCGCCGTCATCTTTAAACATGAGCATAGCTTTCCAGTCGTCGCTAAGCTTCTCAGGTACGTCGTGAGGCTCTTCTACTGGCTCGAAAGCCTGCTGCTCAAAGATATATGGCGGAGGCTCTGCTAAGGGCGGAGATTCAAGCTCAGGCGGCTCTAGCATCGGGACTTGATCGACTACGATAGGCTCAGGCTCTATGTCATGCACGTGAGACTTGCACCAGCCAAAAAGCTGATTGGCCGTTTCCCATTCCCGGTCAGCGCCGTCCCACCCCTTAGGAAGATCCTCGGGCGGGTGAATCATTCTCACGGACTCAGCGCCAACATCGAACAGAATTTTAGCGACGTTCGACATCGCCTTACGTCCGGTCTCGTCGTTGTCGGGCCAAAGTATGACTTTACGGCTTTTTAATGGAGACCAGTCAGTCTTGTCGAGACCATTAGTACCGCCAGCCCAAGAAATTACAGCAAGCTTATTGTCTCCGGCAGCCTGAACTGCGTCGCGGGCTTTTTCACCCTCAACAACAACAACCTGTTGCCCTTCTACCATCAATTCGGAAAGCCCATATAGTTCGCGCGGCTCGCTAAATGGATACGTATGCCACCCCTCACCTTGCGGACCTTCGCACCAGCGAATCATGGGGGTGACTTTTTTCCCTTTTACCATGACCCGAATAACGCAGCCCTGCAGATAAGGATAAACAGCAACCGGCTCAACTTCCCATATTTTCCCGTCACGCTTGGGGTTTATTATTTTTAATTTCTGACCAACAACTGGAAG
>Ga0209756_1000345_pt1 | contig 45810 bp, 51 predicted proteins | sample ETNvirenome_6_85_FD_184071 | JGI IMG/M metagenome (GOLD analysis project Ga0209756, IMG submission 184071) | Marine viral communities from the Pacific Ocean - ETNP_6_85 (SPAdes) (version 3) | ecosystem: Environmental > Aquatic > Marine > Oceanic | place: Pacific Ocean | collected 2013-06-19 | reverse complement strand
TCAATCAGAAAGCCCAAAATCTAGTACCTATAGAGCCGTATCAGAAAGAGACATCTTATAGTAGTTTAAATCAGGCTATGCACGGTGTTGGTGCTGAGCTAAGTAATCCAGAAGTTAAGAAAGATAAGGCTTGGTGGAAGAAGGCTTTAGGCGTATTAGAGCCTCTTAAATACATGGATATACCTATAGAACTAATAGCAGAAGCGGTGGTTGACCCAATATCAATGGCTACAGGCAAACAGCTATCGCCGCTGCGTGGCAGTGCTGATAGAAAACAGTTTGAGGCTTGGCGGTCTTTATTCGGAGGTGATACTAGCGAGAAGACTGGATGGGGCGAGTTTAAGTCTAGAATAGATATAGCATCTGAGGCTTTTGAGAAACGACCACTAAAGATGCAGTTAGCTCTGGGTGTGGCGCAAATAGCCGCTACTGGAGGTGGTTATGGGCTGGCTAAAGGTGCGGCAACAGCAGGCTCTCTAGGAGGTAAAGCCGCCGCTAGAGCAGGTTCTATTGGTTTAAGAGCGATAGACCCTCTAGATGTCGCAATGAGCGGCGCAGGTAAAGGACTTAAAAAGGGCTTTCACCACTCACCTTTTAAAATAGTAAGGAAGGCTAAACTAGGCGAATCTGATATAGACCCACAGAAGTTTCAGTTTGGCGGTCAGCAACCAGCAAACCCAATACCTTTAGAAGGGCCACAGTTTGACAAGTTTTTTCTAGGAGATTTACTAAATACTCCTGTAGAGGAGAGGCTCTTAGGTAGTGGCTGGAAGATTGGAGACTCAGATTCTGGAATAGGGAGCTTATTTCCTTTCAACCCACGATACGGCCCATCAAACGCTATATACCCTGTACCTCTAGAGGATATCAGCCCATTATATAATCCTGACAGTATATTAGAAGGTTTTGAGGATGGGTTAAGTCCTGTTATGCACAGAGGTAATAACCTACGTAAACTGTTCCACGATTTGTGGAAGCCCAATGAAGCCCTTACTGGCACTCCAATGGCAAATGAGAACGTAATTACAAGGTCAAGAGACTTAGCATTAGTGCATCTACAGTTATCTACAGGCTCAAGGCCCGGTTCTATACAGAACTTAAAGATGAGTGAGTTAACGAAATGGTTAAAAGATTTTAAAGATACTAAGATACTAAAACCCTTACCTATATCAGGAATGGAAGCAGGTGACCTTGCGGACTTTAGGACTGGTAATGTTCATGTTGGTGACTACGAGGCTATATTCGCTCTAGATAACTACGTAGCACAGCTTGAGAATATGAAGATGTTACCGAAGGCTAACCAGAAAATATTTAGCGCACCTGAGATATATGCAGGAGGAAAAGCGACAGTAACAGTTGACTCTGTAGTTAAGAAATATAATAAGATGGGCTACAATCTAGGCCCAGATGGTAAATATCTGCGTAACCAGAAGGCTTCAGAGATGTATCTAGAGGGCTGGTCACTACAAGATATAGCTACAAAACTAAACCATAAAGGTGTAAAAACTACACAAGGATATATTCGTGACTGGAGTATTAGTCACGACCAAGTTGCTAAGGAGTATAGAGCAGGGTTTGAGTTAGCATCAAGTATAGATAAAGATGCGTTAGATGTAATACAAAAGGACGCTGGCGCAGCAGCGCAGAAACTTAAAAAGTTAGAGAAAGACTGGCAAGAGGCTATTGAAGCTCGTAAACAATCACCGTTATTAAAAGCTAGGGCTAAAGGTCTTGTATTTGGTTTCCAGCAAATAAATGAAGTTGCAGACGTAATAGGGGGTGCGTTTAAAAATGCGTTGTGGGATGGTGATGAGTTAAGTCCTCTGGCTAAAATGCAGGGTCTTGTATCAAACGCAGACTATGCCGCTTATAAAAACTTTATAGATTATAGAGACCACATATCCTATAATGTAGTGAAAGAGAATCTAAAAGACGTACTGTCTTTAATTGCTTTACGCCGTATGTCACAACGTATGCGTGCCTCTAAGAATATTTTAGAAACTAAGAAGGCAGGTATCTACCAACCATATGGTAAGAACTTTCAAAGGCACGCAACTGGTGGTGGTGGGGAAGGTATTCTTAACAGGGCTGGGTTTATTGAAATTAACGGAGAGATACGAGACCGTTTCGATATAGATGACTTAAAGAATATAAACACAAAGAAGTGGCGTAATAGGCGAGCCAGACTTGCGGCTGAACTTGGATTTGAGAATTGGACTGATGCTGACTGGAAACAATGGGCTAACGGATTATGGGACGAACGCCGAAAAGTGGACGACTCTCTTCTAGAGCCTGATAGATGGGAAGAGATTAGGAAGGGTATAGTTGATGTTAAGGGACAGAGAAGGGGAGGACTTGCACAGCACTGGGTAAAAAGCGGCAAAGCTGAGGGCGGTAAGATATACGAAATACTGGAACACTATATTGATGATAAGGTTTTTGATGTCAGAGATTCGTACGCTACTCACAGTAAAGCTATGGAGTCGCAGCTTAACATAGGACACTTACCATTTGATGACCTTATAAATGACTTAGAAATAGTCGGTTCTGGTGTACCTATTGGCTACGGACAGGCAGTAAGTAGATTTGGTGTAGACTATATAAAGGTAAGAAACGCTTTTGAAAAAGAAGTAGAGTTTTCTTCTGCCCTTGACCCTATAGTAAGACCGGGAGCAGCGGAGGTTAATGCGGCGGCTGAAGAGGGGATGGCTCGTGTACCTGAAGTAAGGTTCATGGATAAGACAACCGCAGAGCAGAAACTTGCCGTACAGCAATGGTTAGGCGAGGATAGAATTAGACAGGTACTACGGGGTAGAAACTTCTATAAGCACATGGATGTCGATAGAGCTAACAATAAACTTTTCCAGCTTGCTAAAGACCGTCCAAAGCTGTTTGGTAATGGGTTTGAAGATATGGCAAGTGGCGAGCAACAAGAGTTTCTTGATAATATTTTTGCTCATATATTCTCTAAGGGTGAGAATGGTAGAAGTTTATCAGACGACTTTGCGGAAAGAGCAAGGCTAACTATAGACCCAGAACATAAGAGATTTCCACGCAGAAGGGAGAGAGCTTTAAGACAGCGATTCCCCGAAGTAGAAACACACCTTAATGGAGTAGATACTAACAAAGGTACTGGAGTTGCCCTATCTATTGACCAGCTTGTACCCTTTATAAATAAGGGCAGAGCGACACAGGCAATCAACGAATACTGGAATAAAGACCACTGGTGGAAACCTGTAAAGCCTTTTATAGAGATAATAGGAACTGCTATCTTAGGCGGTAAGGCTATGTTTACAAGGCACGTTACTAAAGGTATATCTGCGAGGGGGCATGCTTATTCTAAAGCAGAAGACTTAGGGGTAAGAGCAACAGCAGTAGCTAATGGTGTTATGAGAGAAGCCGACCTTGGCTTATTTATAGATGACGCTACGGCTAATCAATTAGCGAACGGCCTTGATAGGGGTAACCAGTTCTTTGGTAACCTTAAAGTTAAAAACATTGAAGAGATAATGGAATGGGAGTTAAGTCATAAAGGGGAGTTACAGCCTAATACACTACGCCAGTTAAATGGTATGTTGCAGGCTGACCCAGATGATGCTAAAAAGTGGCTAACGCAGGTAGATGTGGTGTTAGAGCGTATAGAGCCTGAGCATTGGGATAGGTACTTTGACTTTGGCGGCCCCGAAGGTAGCAGGCATAAAGCTGGTCTGGTATTTCTTAAAGATATGATAGACGAGATGGATGCTAAAGCCTTAAATAGAGGCGTAAATATAGTTGAAAGAGTTAAGAATAATGGCGGTAAATACCTAAAGAACTATTTCCCTAGAATATACCGACACGGCAGGGATACACGGTTAGCCCAGAAACATGACCCTAATGCAGCACTAAACAGTTTTGCTTCGCAGTTTCAGGCTAGAAGCCAAGAAGATGTACTGCACCAGCTACTAGACCCGGCTAGACATGAGATGGGTAAAGCGGTAGACCATACTGTCATGGAAGACGTGGCAGAGCGTATAGGACAGTACGTTGAGACTATGTGGAAAGAAGTGGCTGACGAAGAGACTATTAAATGGTTACGTGGTACTGAGGCTTTTAAGATAGCAAAAGGTACTGCAAAAGCGTATCGAGAAGCAGGGCCAAAAACTACAGCGGAGATTTCTGCCGCTGGTAGCCGTCAAGCTGTACGTATACGTAGACTAGAACTGGAATCTCTAAAACGAATTGTTAATGATAAGGTTAGCGGTATTGGTAAGGTTGACCCTAAAAGACAGGGTTATGTTGACGCAAGTACTAATCCAGCTATGGCACAATTTCAGTGGGCTATAGAGTCAGGAGACCACAATATAGAGAGGGTCAGAGAAGTTTCTGACAGAATACTAAAGTTTATTAAAGAAGAGGAGATGGCTTTAACTGACCAGTCTCACCTACGCTTCGTAAGCGAGGTTAAAGGAGCGGAATGGATAGATAGTACCCTAAGACACTTTGAGGCTAAAGACCAGAAAGCTATACGTGAGTTCTTAGCAGTTGCTGATGATATGTCAGCAAAGCCACTAACAATACTCGCTAACCTAGTGAGAAAGCCTACGAATATAATAAGGACTTTCAAAGCTGGTTTTGACATTGGCGCACCCATGATACACGGCTTTAACTCAGCGGTCAGAATACCCTTGCCCGGCAAAGGGCAGACACAGGCTGGTTGGCTAAAATCTAATAAGAAGATGTTTGAGCTACTAGCACACCCTGAGTACTACGATACATGGCTCGTAGACAATCTAGATAATGTTAGTGATATAGGGCAGTTTGTAAGGCTAGGACACGCTGAGCCAGTAAGACAGATGCAGGCTGATGAATGGTATCAGAACTTTAAGCGGTGGCTTACGAGCGAGCAGGATAGGGGTTTGTTTATGGGCAAGAAGATGGGTAAGACTATGCAAAAGGCTATGGTAGCTAATAGGTTCGAGACAGGTTTCTCAGGATATCTAGATATGTTGCGTGTTGAAAACTGGAAGGCTCTATCACCTAGTCTTGAACGTAGCTTAGCAAAGCGGAACAAACAGATGTATATAACAAATGAAGCTGGACAGAGAGTTCTTAATACGGCAGATACAGACGTAGCAGGTAAACTGCATGAGTTGGGTGCTGTCATTAATAAGATGACAGGGGCATATGATACACATCTAGCGCAGGTAACACCATACCAGAGTTTGATAGAGTCCTCACTATTCTTCTTCGCACCACTATATAGGCGTGCTACATACGGAATAATATTTGATGTCTTTAGAGGTGGTATGCGTGGTAGAGAAGCGGTACAGCAGTTAACAGGTGTTATGCTGGCAGGCGGTATGCTAGGCGCAATGGCTTCTAAGGCACAAGGTAACGAGGAGTTCTTTAACTTAGATGACCCATATAAGTTTGGTAAGTTTGAGGTTAACGGTGTTAGGATGGGTGTTGGGACAGCGTGGTGGACAGCCTTTAGGGTTTTAGCAGATGTTAGACTACAGTTTGAAAATGACCCAGAAAGAGAAGTAACAGAAGATACCTTTAAAGACCATTGGGTATGGGAGATACTAAAACGTAGAGGGCGTTCTCAGTTAGCACCGGGGTCGTCTATAGCTGTTGATATAGCGTCAGGAAAGACTTTCGCTGGTGACCCTTTAAGAGATGAGCATGGTGACCCAGACTTTATAAGTATAGGCCAGCATATAGGACGTAGCGCAGTACCATTCTGGCTGGACGGTGCGTTTGCAGGTGGTTTTGGTGGGGCGTTAGTTGCGATGCCGTCAGAAGCACTAGGGCTACAGGCATACGCAATACAGGACTATGACCAACTGTCCTACGCACAGCAAAATGCTTTAGAGAGTTGGGAAGACGAGAAAGTCAGAACATGGCGAATGGAGGAAGATAGGCTAGGTCATAAAATTGATTGGACAACTGCACCCCAGACTATTAAAGATAGAATATATGACCATCATCCAGAAGTTGCTATGATGTACGATACATATAAGCAGAGTCATGGAGAACTACAGAGGGGTACTGCCAAGGATATGGCAGACTGGACTAAGGATAATGCTCAACATGAGTTAGTAGCAACACAAGAGCTTACAAGAGCTACTAGACAGTATATGCGTGGCGAGATAACTGCTGAGAACTTCAGAGATGCTTTTAAAGAAATCAGAACATCTAAACGTCTAGCCAGTACTGCAATGATGGATAATGGGGGTAGGTATGAACCCCTCGCTATGTTCTTTGGGGAACTGCGGCGAGCAAGGTCGGAGAAGGGATTGGTCTTTCAAGGAGACTTACTGTACGATAAGTGGATAACTGAGGTAGTAGCGAGCGATGCGTTTGATGATGCTGAAGGTAATAGGATAATGGGAGCTTATGACAAGGCCGAACTGCAATGGCGCATGGATAATGATATAACGCCAGCGTTATGGGATTATATGCAGGAGCGCAAGAACATGTGGTTAAACGAAATGAGTGCGGCAGGACTACAGCCTATAGCAGACCTTATGTACGCCAAAGAAGCACTAAAACCATACTGGGATATTCACGATACTATATGGGAACCCGGTTCTGAAATGAACGCAGAAGCCGAATACTATTACTCGTTTAATGAAGATAGGCGAGAAGACTTAAAAGCCTCAAATAAGCGTTATAGGTATATAGAAAAGAAAGTTGCGAGGGCGAGAAAAAGGATGCGACTGAACAATATTAATATGGATAGACTACTGACACAATGGTATGGACATACACCGCTACACAAAATAAACCAAGAGTTTGAGCGTAGCTTCCGACTAACCCAAGATAGCAATTCAATAAACGGCATCCCCGGTGGAGTACCAAGGGCTGAGGATTGGGTAGTACGACCAAGTGGTCGGGTAGGTTTATCTAGTTAACTTGACAGGAGTTTAATAAATGTGGTATAATGTAATAGGAGTACCAGCGTGGGACATCCAAGGAGGCACTAACCGTGGCTGAGTATGATGAGCAACAGAACGACGGTAGAACTAACGCAGAAGCGGACATCTACGATGGCGTATCTGATGAGCAAAAAGGCTGGCAACGACAACTGAACCGGGCCAGAGACCAAAACAAGGAACTCTTAAAAGGGTATCTGGAGTTAGGCGAAACTAAGGCGGCCTTATCACGTGTGGAGGGCGCAGTTGAATCTCTTATTGACCACTTTGCGCAAAGCGGTTACGAGGATTCTCCACTGACAGGAGTCAAGGATAGCTTATCTCAGCGAAGGCAAGCGGACACTTCGATGCTGATGCACAGAACTAACATTGCTGATGTATTACACGACAATGATAGTACTTGGGATTCTGAACAAATGAACGAAGCACGGTCTAAGTGGGAGCAGGGTGACTACGCTGGTGCGTTATCATCCGTGCAGACTGCGTTCGACAATCCAATAGAAGACATTGATGCGGAAGTCGAGAAGCGTGTGCAAGAACGACTGCGAGAAGGTGGGAGGTCAGTTGATTCTGGCTCTTCTGTCGCCGCAGGCAACAAGCGCATGACGGTTGGCGATGCAGGTATGTCTTCAGGTATGAGCGATTCTGAAATGAAATCCCATGCCGATAACATATTAGACCAATTTTTTAGGAGAAAATAAATGGCTACAGGCGCAACGGAGTTTATTGACAATACTACTGCTGACGTCTTTATACCAGAAATTTGGTCTACCTTGGCAATCGTCGCACGAGAAGCACAATTAGTCTTTGCTAAGTTAGTTGACCGAAAATTTGAAGATGGGCTAGTGAAAGGCGATAAGATACATGTGCCTAACATTAGTGATTTAGCGGCACGAGCAAAGTCTGCTAATCAGGCCATCACGTATGAGACCGTTACAGAAACAAACACTACTATCACCGTAGACCAGCATTACTATGCTGCTATTGCGGTTGAGAGTATAACCAAAGTCCAGTCCGATAGAGACCAGCTTTCAGCTTACGCAGGTAAGCTAGGATATGCGTTAGGTTTAAACGTAGATGATGCGTTAGCCTCACGAGTCGAAGCTGACTGGTCTGGACAGACAGTTGGCACGCTTGCCGCAGAGAATACATACCACGACTATCTAAGGGCCATACAGTATCTTGACGATGCTAATGCCTCGCCAGACAGTCGCTACTTTGTAATCTCCCCAGCGGCAGAAGTCGGACTGTTAAAGATGGATACATATATAAACAATGACTACACGAACATCCACGGTACAGGCCGTGATACTTCGTTAGAAAAGGCTTATATATCTTCCTTCCTCGGAGTACCAGTCTACAAGTCTACTAACGTAGATGGTAGCAACTCCGCAGGACACGACAATACATTTTTCCAGAGAGAGGCCCAAGCACTGATAATGCAGATGACCCCTGACATGCACACAATGTTTGACATCGATTACTTCGCCGACAAGGTTGCAATCGAGCAGTTATATGGTGAGCAGGTTATGAGGTCTGACCACGGAGTTTGGATTAAAGGAGCATAATGACAACGAAGAAGAGTAGTGCAGATACACTAGGGATAATATTAGAAAAGCTAGGGGCTATGGAAGACCGCATCTCCGAAATGGAAGATAAGTCTTCCCAGCCCCAAAAGCTGTTCGTAACTGAACCTTTGCCAGAAACCGAACAAATACCAGAAGGTACAAAAGTAAGATTGAAAGAGACTGCTGAGAGACACTCCATAATTATGGGAAGACTGGATATGCTGAGACCAGACGTGCAGGAGGCTGTTAAGGCCCAAGGCATCATAGGTACTATTGGCCCGGACTTCTACCATATAAAGGATGGCAACCATAAGTATAAGGTTGACTTTAAAGGATTAGGCAGTTGGGGGGTTCGTATATCGGATATGGAACTCGTTGAGTGATGAAATACCCTTAATTGATGTAGAGAAACTCCAGAAAAGGTTAGATGCCAAGAAGGACAACCCCTACACAGTTTTGGAAGGCAGTTGTCATATGCCTATAGATGCTAGTAGTGGCTTGAAAAAGTCGCATCTAAAAACTACAGCAGATACATTTCTAAGTACAATGATTAAGCGTGGGTACGCACTGGCCTCACAGCTACGGCTGAACGGCCCCTACCCGGCAGTAGAAATGGATAGTGACGTAGTACTAGAGGATATGGAAGAATGGCGTATTAGAGCGGTATTTAAAAAAGACAAGCCTGAGTTTACAAGGATAGAATTGAACCCAGCTATAATAGGAGAAAATAATGGCTAACCCGGTACAACATGTCCCAAGCCGTCAAAACCTACGAAATAATATAGGGTTGGCTAGGGAGTTTGGATTTTTAGAATTTAATACATTAGACCAAGTGGTTGTATTTGACGACTTTCTTGGTGACGTACTAGATGTAACGTGGCAAACTGCCGACACAGGTAGTGGTAGCTCAGCGGATGCTGTAATATCCGCAGGAGCAAATGGTACGATAGTAATGGTAACAGGTACAGCAGACAATGGATACTCAGCAATGAGTAGAGAGTTGACCTTTCAAGGACAGCTAAACTGTGTCATGGCGGCCCGAATCAAAATAGATGATATTGCGGATGCGAAAATAGAAATTGGCTTTACAGATGCGCACGACGATGCGGGTGCTGTAGATACGCTAGGCTCTTATTCAACAACTGCTACAGACGCAGTAGGGTGGATATTCGACACAGATGACACGGCATACTGGCAGTGCTTCGGTGTAGATACCGATACAGAAGCTACAAAGATTGAAGACGGTCTCGCACCAGTAGCAGCTACTTACGAGACACTTATAGTAGCACTTGAAGATACAACTGCCCATTTCTATAGACTAGATGCAAATGGTTATCAAACTTATAGGTCAGCACCAATGACTGGTGCTTGCACTAAAGATGTTAGCCTTACACCTTGGGTGTTTGTACAGTCGAGAGAATCAGGTGACTCCAAGACATTAACAGTTGACTATATCAAGGCATGGCAAAGGAGAACAGCAAGCTAATGGCTAACCAGCGAGAAATAATGTTTTCTTCGGCTCTGAGAGCGGCTGGCGCACATACTAGCACTATAATAACTAACCACTGCGCTAAAGGTGGGATATTCTATCTGGATATTACCGCCGAGACAGGCACGTCAACGCTTGATGTAAAACTACAAGTGCTAGACCCTATAGGCGGTGATTGGGTAGACCTAGCCGACGATGTGGCAGGGACAGGAGCCTATGCGATTCCGCAAGCGGATGCAGTAACAACTGGCCCCACAATCATGACCATATATCCCGGCCTCACAGTAGAAGCTGGGAAGGTATGCAATGGTATATTACCTATGCAGTTTAGAGCGCACGCTACAGTCGGGGGAACAAACATGACATTTTCCTTAGCAGTAGATTTAATAGCATAAGGAGGCCGAATGGCTAACGAACTACGTCACGTTGATGTAGGTATTGCTATATCGAAAGCGGAGTGGGAAGCCGTTGGTACTCATATATTCAACAACCAAGCCGCTGGCGATATTCCTTATGCCTCATCTACGTCACAGCTATCACGCCTCGGAATAGGCGCAGCAAAAACAATACTATCAGTTAACAGTGCAGGCACTGCCCCAGAGTGGGTAGCTAGTCCTGCTATCGTTACAGACCTCGTACCAGATGCGGCTGACGGCGCAGGATTAGGAACTGCTGCACTAGAGTTTTCAGATTTATTTCTGGCAGACGGTGCGGTAATAAATCTTGGTAATGACCAAGACGTAACGCTAACACACGTAGCAGATACTGGATTACTACTCAACAGTACGATGGCGATTCAGTTCAATGATGCGAGCCAGTATATCAATGCGCCTACTAACGCAATACTGGATATTAATGCTACAGACGAAATCGAACTAAACGCAACACTCGCCGATGTAAATGCAAACCTAGACGTGTCAGGTACTTATACTGGTGGCGGCTTAATGACCACTGGTGGTAGTATAGTTATACCTGATGCTGGTAACATTGGCTCGGCTAGTGATACAGATGCTATAGCAATCTCATCTGGCGGCGTAGTTACGATGAACCAGATACCAGTATTCAGTGCTGGTATAAATGTTTCGGGCGGTACGATTGCTGGCACAATAGCAACATCAACCCAAAATAGTATTACTACTATGACCGGGCTGGTAACTACAGGAACCATAGGTACTGGGGTATGGCAGGGTACTGCAATAGCTTCTGCCTATATAGCAGCAGATGCTATTACTGGAGCCAAGATTGCCGATGATGCTATAGACAGTGAACACTACACAGATGGCTCAATAGACAATGCTCACCTTGCAGATGATGCAGTTGGAGCAGATGAACTAGCAGCCGATGCTGTAGTTAATGCAAGTGTAGCGTCTGGTGCTGCTATCGATATCTCTAAAACAGCTTTGGTTGATGGAACAGGATTAACCTTATCCACTAACACACTAAATGTAGACGCTTCACAAACACAAGTAACTGCTGTAGGGACTATAGCTACTGGTGTGTGGCAAGGTACTGCAGTAGCTTCAGCATACCTTGACGCAGATACAGCACATCTAAGTACTACACAAACTTTTACTGGTGCAAAAACATTTTCTCAGAATGTCACTATGAATGGCAATCTCGACATGGAAGGCTATAGCGTATTTGGTAATGGTTCTGGACTGGACTCATCATATACATTAACTATTGACCGTGCTTTCTCTGATACATCACAGGCTGTTTCTTTAAGGGTTAGAGGAACTATAACTGCTACTGATGGAACAGGTACATTAGCAGGACTTCAGGTGCAACCAGCAGGAACTGTAATTAATTCCGGCAATGCTCATAATGTTTATTCAGCATGGTTTATTGAGCCGAATATAACCGAAACATCTGGTTCAGTAACTACAGCAGCAACGGTTTATATACAGAACGCATCAACAGCAGCTACCAATAACTATGCTCTATTCGTAGATTCTGGTGAAACAAGATTAGATGGGACGGTTACTACTTATGGTGATGTACATTTTGGGAAAGACGGTACTGGAGTCGATGTTACTTTCTATGGTGATACGTCTGGACGTGACCTGACATGGGACCAATCAGATAATAGACTTGAGTTTAAAGACCAAGCCTATATGTCCTTTGGTGACGGTAATGACTTCCAGATATTTCACAATGGTAGTAATACCTATCTTGATGAAGGCGGTACAGGAGCATTAATAATAAGGGCTAATATATACAGTCTTCGTAATGCCGCTGATGACGAACAAGTAATGTATATGGCTGAAGACGGTGCTGTATCTCTTTACTATGATAACGCAGTTAAGTTAGCCACTCACACATCTGGTGTAGAAATAACTGGTTCTCTTGAGGTAGCAACCATCGACTTCACCGATGGCGACCTAGCGATGACCATAGCTGATGGCGGTGGGGTTGCTTTTGCCCAAGCTGCTACATTTGCATCGAGCATATCAGTTACAGGTCATGCTTATATCTATAGAGCGGATACAGGTTATGAAGGTGGTCAGTTAAACTTTGGAAAAGCAACAGATAACTCGATTGGTTGGTCACTAGATTCTTATGGGAATGACGCAAATGATTCCCTGAGATTTTTACATGGTAACTGGTCTGGAGGAGTAGCGGCTCAGTTCGCTTCTAGCGTTGATACGTTCTATGTCTATCATAATTTTCAAATAGCAGGGACAAATCCCCGAATGATAATTGGCGATAATGGTGCAGAAGATACGTCCATTGTATTCGATGGCAACACAGTTGATTATCACATAGGATTAGAAGATGCTGCTGATGTTCTCACTATAGGTAAAGGAACCACACTCGGCACGACAACAGCTTTCACTATTGGAAGTACGCCGTCCATTGGTTTATTCAGAGACGCAGGGGCAAATAACCTGATATCAATCAGACCCGGAGCGACGTTAGCCGCCGCCAATGCAGAATCTTCTACGCTTTATTTTGAGCAAGGAACAGTAAATTGGACAAATGCCTCTGGTGGCGATGTTACTGTCGGCACTCAATCGGTTATGGCTCTCAGGTCGCAAGCGTGGGCAGGGGATAGTAATACTCTCACATTTACAAACGGCGCGACCTTATGGATAGAGGATGCTCCGAGTGATGCCGATGGCAACGTCACTATCACTAACAAGTTTGCCCTCTGGGTAGATAACGGAGCAACTCAACTGGATGGGACGTTAAGGGTTAAGGACGACATTACATTAGACGGCGATGGTAAGTGGATTTACTTAAAAGGTGGTGGTGTTGGCACAGACTCTACAGGACTTGCTTGGACGTTTAGCACGGCAGATACTCGCTATATGGAAATCCAGATGGATTACGATACGAGGGCATCGGTTGGGCTTCTTATTCACGGTTCTTATCCGATAACGATAGATGCAACCACTCAGATTAATTTCGACATTGCAGGTGCGACCCATATGACGATATCGGGTACAAATCCGGTTGTAACAATCGGTGACGGGGGAGCAGAGGATACTAGTATTGTATTCGATGGGAGTGCCGCTGATTACACCATAGGAATTGATGACACAGATGATACTTATGGCATCCATGTCGGGAGCACTATTACAGGATCAGCCAGACGAATATTGGTTAATGCGTCCACGATTTATGTCGGCATAGACCATTCAACAAGTGCAACGCCCACAATGGAAGTTTTCAATAAAGGTGCAAGCGGCACAAGGAATTTAATTCGATTTGCGGATGCCGCTGAACGAGGAAAGATAACCCACGACGGCAGTTCCACAACATACTCCACAACATCAGATTACAGGCTCAAGGAAAACGAGGCTGAAATCACCGACGCAATAGATCGTATTCACCAGATGAAGCCGTATAAATACAATTTCAAAAACATTCCTGACAGGGAAAAGTTCGGATTCTTCGCCCACGAATTAGCAGAGGTTTTGCCAGAAGCGGTCATTGGAATAAAAGATGCCGTTGCTGAAAATGGGGACGTTCAACCGCAGTCAATTGATTACGGAAGACTGACCCCATTGCTTACTCAAGCGATTAAAGAAATAGATGAAAGATTAAAAAAATTAGGAGGCTGAAATATGGCTACAGGTGATATTACAATCGTCGTTCAAGTAGAGGGAGGTGATGCGAAGACCGCAACGATTCCTTCAGCAACAAGGGTCAACGCTCTTGCTTGGATGAATAGGGAAGGGGCGGTAGAAGAAGTGGCTTTTACTGACGCAACTTATTCGGTACACCTTGCTAACTCAGCGGCAAATGGAATTATCCATGCGGCAGAAAAGCAACTAACATCAGCGGCTAAACCGTCAACCCCAACCTTTACGGCGGCTGAATAATGACACAAGAACAGCAACCAGAGCAGAGAAACTTTGTTAAGGAATCCCTTGAGCAATTGACTCAGGAAGATTTGAATCAATGTATTAATGCCTTGCTTCAAAGCGATCAATTAATTGCCACCAAATTCGATAATATTCGATTTCAGATTATCATTACAAAACAAGGTCAGGAACTGGAGCAATTAAAGAACGGCAATGCCGTTGTTAAAGATGCTGAGACAATAGTGGAATCTGTGAGTTGAGTGAACAGACGGTTGAAGAGGAATTAGTTGAAGCCAAGGCTAGGATAGCGGAACTTGAGGTTTCGTCAAAGACTAGCTTAACAGGTGGGCAGTTTCTCACAATCGTCATGCTTGGACCCTTGTTCCTCAGTTTCGTAGTTTTAGGAGTTTTAATAGTTTGGAAGACTACGAGTAAACCGGCAGAAGTAGCACCGCATATGGATGTCATCTTGCTCGCTTTATCCATCTTTAGCGTTCCTGTAACATCAGCGGCAGGAATCATTGTCGGATTAATGGCTGATGAAATTAAGAGCGGTATCTCAAAGGTAGGAGGCAACAAGAATGAAGGATAAGAAATTCTCTGTCCCAAGTCTCAGTTTCGGCTTTGTCAATTTTAAGTTCAAAATTCCTAACTTCTGGAAGTTCAAGTTGCCTCTGCCAAATGGAATATACCTTGGTGGGGGTAAGCTGATTTTAGGAGGGTTGAGTGCGGTGGCTCTTGGATTTATTGCCGGAATGTTTTTGCTAATCAATACAGGTGAATCTCAGATCACGTTTCCCCAGACGGGCGCATCTTATACAAACGGTTCATTAATCGGGGCAAGATTTGTTGATCCAGAATCACCTCAAGTAGCATCTCAAACGCTTCAGATATATGCGGCGGCTGATACCCGAATTGACAAGATTGTCCTGACAAACATTTCTCTTGGCAAGGCAGGGTTAACCGATGCTTTTGCCATTCAAGGATTAAGCACCTCTGACTCGATAATCATCGGTGAATTGATCATTAAGAACTCTGAGTTCCCTTCCATTGATATAGCGGCTTCAGAAATCTATTCAATAAAAGCCACGCCGAACGTGTTTGTCGCGGGTCACACTTTCGATGCTACTGTCAGCAACGCCACAAATAACGTAACGGTAGGTTCTGCCAGAGGGGCTACCAACTACACAGCAGAGGATATGACTGTTGACAGGATTCTAATAACGCAAGCGGCAGGAACTGGTGACGTTATCATTGGGTCAGTCACTTTAGATAATGTCAAAGCGTGGATAGGTGGAATCAATATTGATAATGTCGAGATCGGAACTTTTACCATTTCCGACAGTAGTGTAGGGGATGATGGAAATATAGATACCGCTGATTTTGTCATCAATAGTTCTGTCAACGTGAATAACGTAACAGATGGGATTGTTGAGAGACCAATATTTATAAGATAGTAATATGAGATGGCGGTGGACGGCTTTACTGGTTTACTTGGTGATTTGCGTATATGATTTTATGGTTGTTCCGATCTATTACGGAGTTGCGAGAATGGGATTGGATTTAGCAGATTACATGAGTCATCTACAAGCGATTGAAGACCCTTTAGTACAGATGGAATATTTAAAAAAACTGGTATCTCAGCATGAACCTTTTACATTAAAAGGCGGGGGGTTATTTCATCTGGCTTTCGGTGCTTTATTAACAGGAAGTGTATTCGGAAAAAGTCAGAATTAACATGAAAGTATGGTTAGCTATAGCAAGTGTGGGTTTAACGGCTCTATGCGCCGTGGAGACTATTCTATGGCTAAAGAATCACAATAAACAAAATGCCGAAAAGTTATTTGATGAATTCAGCGAAGGTCTAAGAAATAAAAGGAAATCAAATGCCTAAAAAGCCTAAGAAAAAGCCGAGGTATTAATGCCTAGAAAATGGTGGGAAATAATACATTTAAGACCGCAAGTGTTAACGGCAATTCTTATATTGGGGGTTATAGCAATCATTGCTATGTATGAAGGGATGTCTGAGATTGCAGGGGTGGCGGGAGCAGGGATAATCGCATTATCCAAGGATGTAATAACGAGCGATAGCAGTTAAGGCTATGCGTGGGTATTGCAATTCATGCAAAAAGAAACAATCTTTGATGAATGGGCGCAAGGAACTTGTGACGTCTGAAGGTAGGCTTGGGGCGTTGCAGTATAGATTAGTAATAAAGGGAAGCTGTAAGTCTTGCGGGTCGAAAGTCTTTGCATTTATAAGCAACAGGAGTAGAATTTCGACTGGAAAGCAAATCCTCAGAAGTACGTTTTCCCTTTTCTCTAGGCGGGGAATGTAGACCTCCCTACATCCCCGCCCCCGATTATTAGATATCTTCAAACATATTTAACTGTCTACGGTTTAGGTCGGTTTCTTTCCAGAACTCTAGCGGGATGCGGAACTGAAAATATCTTGGGTTTTGTCTCCAAGGCATCTTTGTAGCATGTTTCTCAAACGCTTCCCAACTGATTTCATACTGTTTGCCCGTATCTACACATTCAATGATGAATTTAATTTCACTTATTTCACTAAGGTCTACATGAGTGCTGGCAAACAGTCGGCGAACCTGATTGATGATTGACTCGTCATATGTCCACGCTGGTGGATATTTCAGTTGATGAGTTCTTTGGTTCACCTCCTTACGGATAATCTTGTTAAATGTTTCGTAAACGGCAACGGGTCTGCCGTCGTTTGTTTTGAGTGTAATGTTCATATCGCATTTAACTCCCATCTGTTTTCTGATACTTCTACAAATCGAGCGTCTCGGATTAACACTTCTGGAATAACGTCTGAATGATTAGCCCCTGTGGACTCTTGTATTCGCTGACCTATCTGCTCAGACTCCAATGTGCCATGATCTTCAAGCAATACTTCTATTTGGTCTCCTATAGGCATATCTGCCCTAAAGGTAGAATGTCTTCGGGCATCTAGTTCTTCAAAATTGACTTGTTGTTGCCCAAACGTTATGCGAAACGCTAACGGTGCAAGTAGCTTGCCCAAGTTAATCTTTCTGTGTACTAAGGAAACATCTATTTCGTCTTGGTTAACTACCTGATTAGACTTAAACTCCCAAACGGTTCTCGGCTGATTTCTCCAGTTCACAGAACCAAATGGACCATCGCTGTTGTTTTGTGCTTTTGTAGTGTGTCCGATTATCAATGTGGCAATCTTGTTCTCTGAACTGCCAAGCGACCTGACAGCGTTAAAGAAATCACCAACATTTCCAGCATCTGTAACATCACCGCCACAAGCAGGAATGGCAGAGTCTATCAAAACCATGTCCGCTTCTACTTGCAAACAGTAGCGTAGGACAGCGTCCAAGTCGGATTTAAGCGGGACAGAGCAGTATCTGTAGTGAATGTTTACATCGTCTGGATTCTCTTCTAATCCGTGAATTATCGAATCTGCCCTGTACTTTGATTCATCTGGGTCGGCTTCATAGTCTAAATAAACCACGTTTGCTTTTTTTGCTGTAAGTCGCCCATCGTCTTTTCCCATCTGAAGTAGTACAGCGAGATATAAACAGAAGAGGGACTTACCTACCCCGCCCTTACCGTACACCAAAGAGATTGCCCCTTCGTATATGAATGGAGACAATAAGTACGGCTTGGGTGTTTGTCTTTCCATCTTGGCTAGATTAATTATGGGTTCGCCCATTCGATATCGATCAAGAACTCTGGAACTCATCTGTTTAAACATAATCTTCCAATCGTCTTTGTCGTTCAGTTCGCCACCGAAATCAACAGCGTCCTCAATCAATGTCCGAAATGTTGATAATAGCTTTTGCCTACCACGGGTGATTAAGCCCTCACCCTCTGGGCTACCTAAGACTTCAACCGTTATCTCTGCCTCAACGTTATGGTGTCTGTCTGTGTAAAATCTCTCAACACGCATCTGGATTCCTCTGTCTTGCCACTTGAGATGATAAATACTTCCCGACACCGACATATCAGGGGGATTGGGTTGTGAGTCTATTTCATAGTTATTGTTGGTCAAATCGAGATGCCTCCCTTTCTGGGTTTCTTGTTTGCGGTTTGGGTTGTCTCTGCGTCTCTATCTGAAGGGACTGATGGCAGTTCGGTGTTACGAGACTCAAAGAAGCCGTAAAGCACCTCTATGAGTCTCCTAGACACGTTTTCAGTTACTCGCTCAATTACTTCAACTTGGGAGTTAAATTGTGTGTCCCGCTGTTTCTGTGCTTGATCTTGCGACCAAGCGTATTCACAGAAAGCGGGAGACACATTGTAATCATGCAAATTGCATCCAGTAGAGTTACAGAATAAAGGCTCTACCAAGTGTCTGCGGTACTAGAGTCGGGATGAGTCATGCCTTCAGTTACTGCTTTCGAGCAAAGAATAATAGCCAAATCTTGATAACTGCCACGTTCACTGCTGACATAATCAGCAGACTTGGATATTCCCATAACTCTGAATTTTTCCATTACCCATTCCATCTCAAACCCGCAAGAGATACAAACTTCCTTGAAGTCTTTACCGCTTGCGATAGTGTTGGGTATTTTCCAGTTCTGCATTAACTCAGCGTACATCTCCGCAGAAGGCGGGGTGTGCATCTCTTGCTGTGGGATCGGGTCTGTATTGGGTCTGATTTCTGAAACAGTTGCCCCTTCCATTATTGCTTTCGCAACTAACGGAGAACTGCCAAAGGTGCGATCATTTAAATACTTTAATAGTTCATCTGATCTTTCAAGGATGATATCTGTCGCATCTGTGACAATTCCGTCAGCTTTTCCCATCTCGACAGACTGCATTAATGCAGTTCTAACGTGCGAGGCGGTTATATTCAGACGGGTAGTAGGGTTTACATCGCTCTGAGTATTAAACGGCTTCGATTGAGTCGTAGCGGGATACGGAACTTCATCTTTGCTGGCGTAGTTTGTGGGAGCGGTATCTTGCTGTATATCAAATACTGCAATATCCCAAAACCAGTTCCACGTTTTTGAATCGTCTTTTTCCCTACCGTCTTGATACTTTCGGAGATTACCCCGTTCAAGGGTACAAAGATATGTTTTCCCAATTTCGGGATAATCTCCAAGTTTTTTGTTCATTGATATTTGATTGACTGGATAATCTCTTGATACCCATGTGCATTCTGCGGTGATCGTGTACTTCCAGCCCCCATCTTGAACATTTTGCACCGTAATCGGTGTCGTTACTGTTGTTTCCAAAACAAACCTCCTTATCTTGGAACTATTTTTTTGTGGATTTACAACTCTACTATATGAAAGCTGTCCTTGCTTGGTCGCCCTGTAGACATTTTTGTGTATTCGTTAGGAAAAGCAATCATCCATGCCCCGTTATAGTTCATGGATTTGTCATGCTTTTTAAATGCGTTTTCTCCAAAACGTCCATTACGAGCGAGCCAGCAGACTCGTTGTCTGCTGACTCCAAGGATTTCAGCCGTTTCTGTTGCTGTCTTCCAAATGTAATTACTCGTCAAAATTGACCTCCTTTATTTCAATTTTGTGCCGATTCTCAATTCTTGCGTCGTTGATAATCTGAGCCTGATCTTTCCCGAATTTCGCAAGCAGTTTGCCCTTACTCATGTTCCATTTTTCTTTGACTGTTATAGCCTTTTCATGTTCTGGGGTATATATGCCTGTGAGTTGTTCGGGTGGGAAATACTCTTTCAACTGGTTAAGTATAGAGTAATCCCATTCAACGGCTCTGGCAGTCTTGACTGCCTTCAACGCTTTGCCGTCTTTAATGTCTCCCATCATCTCTGATGCTCCGCTTTCTGACATTCTTGCCGTTAAGCAGAATTCCGCATATTGCATTTTGGCTTGTGCCATTAATGCTTCTTTTTGTACCCCTTGATAGAAGTCGACCAATTCGCCGTCTAGCATCCCATCAATAGAGTCCTTCATGGATTCTTGCCAAGTTTCACTAAGCATAAACTGCCTCCTGTTCTGTTAATGCCTCAAACGCTTTATTCCTGAGTTTTATGCCTCCAAATCTATTTGTTGATAGAACCGAATTGAAATGCCTTTCATTTACGATAAGTGGGTCATCGCTTCCTGCGGTTTCTAGTGTGTTCCCGATTGGTCGGGCATAATCCACATATTCGCAGACTGCATTAAATGCGTCCCACTTCGTTGACCCGTATGTTTGACGCCCATTTCTGAACATCTGTAATAACGTGTCATAGAGATAATCATTGGAACGCCGTACACCCGCCTCTGGGCGTCTAGGAGACTCAAATACGGTTTCCACTAGGGAAAGCATATCGTTATCACTAAAAGCCGTATCTGATAGCTGTGAGAGTGTTTCTTGGTATTTATTAAAATACTTATCAGCATTTAAAAACATCTCACGGGTTCGCTCTGATGCAATCCCCTCTGTTACTGCTTGGGTATGTCGAAACGCCAGAGGAGCAGTTGCAAGTGCAAGGCTAATTACATTTGCGCAAGCAATACGGATCGGGAGCCAGTTCGCTCTTACTCCCGATGTTGAATCGTGCGATGTTGAGACGATCATTGACCGCTCTACGAAATCGCCATTTACATGAATCGGCGATGGCAAGGAAACAATCATGAAAACTTTCCTGCCTCCCCTGAAAGAACCCGCCCTCCAGAATGTAACTCCCTCATCGGTTAGATCGTCTAACCATTTAAAAGCGTCAGCGTTCTGGACGGGTGTGTATCTTTTAGTTGGATGCCCGAATTCTTCACCCGTATCTTTACGCACGATGGAGCGGTACTTTTTAGATTTAACAAGTGTTAAGTCTTCCTCACTTCCCCCTCTGTAATAAGTGTCATATGCTCCGACTTCCCAATTCAACCCTGCCATATTGATGGCTTCAGTTGAATTAATTGCCGCTGAAACATCGACCCCTATATTCAATTGTGGTGCTGGACTCATAAAAACCTCCTATAGTCCTGCTTGTTTTAATAACCGTTGTTTCTCACTCAGTAGAAATTGTAACTTGGCTTCATTCTGAGATAGTTCATCCACGCTGGATTGAATCGTGCGAGCCGCTTTAACTTCGTCTGTTAAGCGTTCTGCCAGTTTGTACGCTTGCGTTTCTGCGTTTTCCAACTGTTGAATCAGATCAGTAAAGGACATAATCGTTTTCGGCTTCTCTTGCTCTAGTCTCATCCACTCGGTGACAGTTGTATTGTCTACGCCATGGGCTTCTGCAAGTTGTCTCCAACTTTCATGATTGGGGGCATCGGCAATAACTCTTTGCTTAAACTCTTTTGAATAATATGCTGAATCTTCCAACGAGGCTCTTTTCAAGTTGTTGTCCCTTTTTAGTTCTGTGGATGGTTTTAATTCTTTAGCGTTCGGATGTGACTGCTTATAGACAATGCCCGCCTTTTTCGCCCAGTCTCTGAGTGTCCCCTCTGGTACGCCCATCTGTTCTGATGTTTGTTTGACGTTCCAGTTATTGGAACCAAAGACAGCCATAATCCGATTGCGTTCCTCGTCGGTATAACTTCTGGTAACTCTGGTTACCTTGACTGGGGACGCGGAGTTCTCTTGCTCTGCAACTATTGCCGCTGTGTCGTTCTCTTGCGTGACGGCAGATTGATGAGTAATTGAAGCCGCTTGATTTGTAACGGGATTTTTTGTGCCAAGTTTCAAACAAGTATCACACTTGAGTCTGTGATTATTAACGTGCTGTGTGGTGACTTCAATATTGCATCTCTGCCTTTGAATTTCATTCTCTGAAATATTCATCATGGCTTTGTGAGAAGATGCAATAATTCTGGTTCTGAAGTTGCCTATCTCTTTCTCAACTTCTTTCCAAGTTTTCCCGCTGGATTCAAGATGCTGAATTTCTGTTAACTTGTATGCCTTTTCGATAATGCGAGGTATTCGCATAGACAAAAGTTTCCTCCTTAACTTGTCTGCATAAAATTTGTTCTGCGATTCTAAAGAGTGCCACATATATACCTCCTTGTAATGTGGTCGATGGCGATTGCTCAGACAATCGCATTTATTGAGACGTAAGGGATGAGATTGATGTTCCATCTTCGGATATAGCTTAGTGTGCTATATGCGGAACGCATCATCCCCTACCGCTCTGAGCCTAACTCCTTACATGTGGGAACACTTGAATATTGGCGTGAATATGTATCCCGTATCGCACCCTCCTGCGATCAGCCCAACGCTGGGAAGGGAATATTCATTCACCACTTCTGGCAATAGTTTTTCAGCGGCGTCCCGATGGTTCTCTTCATTCGTACTTCCGTAATCGTAAGGAATAGTGACAGAAGGTTTTCTACCATCGCTAAATGCCTGCATAGAGGTCGCTTTAATTCTGTCACCTCTGTGATTGGTGGGACCTAAAAATTTAGTTTGTATGCTTATAAACGCCATGATTAACTCCTAATCCTATTGCGTAGCTTGCTAGCCCATGATTTGTTTTTATCGAACTCGGCTTTGTATTTTTTAGGAATCTCATAGCCGTTGTCAGTAGTTTTTGGCAAGGTTCCTCTGTCGGTCACATAGCACCATGAGCGATTAACCCGATTGTGTCCTCTGAACTCATCCCTAACAAGTACCAACCGATGGAAAATATCGGGATTCTCTCCCAAGGTAAGGGCATAATGTGATAATCCTTTTAGACTCCAATTATGATCGTGTTCTAAAGTCTCAAATGTTTCGGAATCTACTTCCTCAATATCCCATTCATAAACGATATCCATCTCATTTCTCCTTTTTAAGACAGGTTGTAAAAAAGTAAATTGTGAGTCCGCGGTGTGACCAGCGGACTCTTATAAATTGCGGTACTCTCATCTTTTAGGGTTGCCTCCTACTCGTCTGACGAAATCGAAAAAGTGGCAGACCATCTTATCATTCTGAAACATGTGATTATTAATCACGTTGTATGTATCGCCCTTGAGCGTTAGATCAAACAGCGTTCGGTTCTTAGCGAACCGCTCCATCTGCTTGATAAAGCGTTTTGTGGGCTTGGTCTTTAGTTCTACCCTTCTTATCGGTTTTGCGTGTTGGTTACAGTAAAACCCCCGTCTCATTTGACGGGGGCAACGGTTACCGTTTTTAGATTCCCATATGCAGTACCATTTCCGCTTAGTCATATTCAGATTCCTCTGCGTACTCGTCTTCCATCAAAGCATCGAGTTTGGCGAATATTTCCAACGCTTGCGGGTCTTTAACTTCTGCGGCAAGTTCTTTGTAGGAAATCTTTTTGATTTTCGGGGCTTCCCACCAGCTTGTCGTTTTAATTCTTGTTTTGCCCGCATGAGCGACGGATAAGCGTGCTACAGAGTACGGAGGGAGCATTGTAGGGAATACTGATACTTTCAGACCAGTCCGCATTATTTCCCCTGTAGATGAAAGCCAGAGCAGTTTTTCCGACTTGTCTTTATGATAGACAATCGGGCGACTGCCGTCCCTTGCGACGAATATGGAATTAGGTCGTCGCTTATCTGCCAGCATAATTGCGAAATTTCCTTCCAGTTCAGGAAGTGCTTTTGCGATGCTCTCGGTAGATACTCTGGACTTTTTCGCATATGCCTCAATTGTTGAAAATATAGCGGCAGAGTCTACTTCTTGTTCATACGGGTACTTGTCGCATAATTCGCAATTGTTGCTAATCACCCCGTTATGGACGCCAATAACATTGTTCATGACGATAGGGTGGTTATTTGAGTTTTCCTCTGGACTGCCGTGCGTTGCGTATCGAACGTGTCCGACAATCGCTACCGTGTCCTCTCCGATTAGATCGAGTAGGTCTGCCCATCCTTGGGTCTTGACTATTTTTTCAGCGGGTACTGGAGCTTTGAAGTATGTGATACCGCTTTTGGTATCTAATACAAACGCTCCAGTCGCGTGTCTCCCCCTGATTTGGGTCGCTACCATCAAATCAGAAAAGTCTGATCTGATCTTGTCGAAATCCTCCTTTGTCCTATTCTTTTTTCCAATCACTAATCCTGCTAATCCGCACATATGTGCCTCCTTTAAGTTCGCCCTATCTCATCAGTACGGGGTGGGCAATCCCCGCAGACTCTCCCGTAGGAGAGTTTCGATTAGTGCGTATATGTGTTCCCTGCACTTAGGGACATTGTTGTATCCGCAGTCCAATGACCGCCGAAAGTTCTTGCTCTCCTGACTTTGCGATTACAGCAACGGGAGAGAATAAACTTCCAATCATCGCCTACAAATAATCCGTAGAATTGAGTGCGCCAATAATCGTTCCAGTTGCGGGTTTTGCGTTGCCCGTCATTCGTTGAACGAATAAATATTTTTTTGTCGCATCTGTTGCATTTACCGTGCATCATCATTAACTCTGGTATGTGTGGCTCGTATATTCCACATGCGATGCAGACATCTACATCTAATCCTTCGCATACCGTACAAACGTCCCTCTGGGCATCTATGATTGCATCGTTTCCTATGTGACTCATCTCCGTTCTCCTTTAATCCGTATGGTATCTGCCATCATCAGAGCGAGTAGATAAAATCTCGCTGACCCTCTTGCGAGGGTTTCGGCTATTAGCTTCGTGGGAAAAGGGATACTTTTTCGGTTGGTATTCGTTCACCAGTTAGGTGTTCAAATACAAGGTAATCTTTATATGGGTCAACGTATCCCATTGCGAAATTTTCATCATAATGATCTTCAAATACGCTAACCTCTGCCCCTTTACCCATAAAAGCTACTAACGCCTCATGAAGGGCGTTGATGATGGTATCTGTTTCAAAGCATCCATCTATTAATTCAACCGCTGTATCGATTATCTCCCTGTCGTGTCTCATTAAAAATTCTGGTATATAACTCATCTCCGTTCTCCTTAATTGAGGAATCTGCCTCGTCAGTACAGGGTGATAAATCCCTGCAGACGCTCCGTAGAGCGTTTCGGCTAACCGATGGTCTGGGTCGTTGTCCTCATCGTCTCGTAATTTCTTGCGAGGTACTCCGTGTTATCCATAAATTTTCGGGACCCAATCTTTCGGTAGAAAAAACTCACTCTCTCATCCATGTCCACGCCTTTGGTAATAACCGCATGAATGGCACTCCTAAGATCGATTCCGCTTGGTGATGTCCCAACCAATTCTTCTGCTTGGTCAAAAACGCTGTTTAATTCGATTGCTGAACTCATATCCGTTCTCCCTAGTTTCGCCGTTCTGCGGCTCATCAGTAGCACGATTGTTTAGTGCTAGACTTGAGCGGTCATCCCGCTCGTTTTGCTGAGTACCCCGATCTCTCGATCTTTTCCCCTCTCATGTCTGAGAGACTTGTCCGTTCTGTCTCCGTGTAGAGGTTCTTGTTTCTTCTCAGTCGGGCTCGCCTCTCTTAAGTCGGTCGTCCCTTGGGTTTGTGATGCTTTTGTTTAGTGCATCTAATAGTTTCAATATGTAAACTATAAAGGGAATTATCTTAGATGTAAACCCTTTTTGACGCTATTTTTGAAACTCCTCGGAAATTGCTTTTTTCGTTTAAGTTGAACAGACATCCCGATGAACGTTCTGCGGTGGGTGCGGTGGTAAATATTATTCATTCGTTCACATATAGAAATGGGGTTCTGAATGAATAAATAATGCCAATAAAAAAAGCCCCCATTTCTGGGGGCTTTAGTGGGAGCGTTTCGATTATCTCCCGATATTGTCTATCTCGAGATTGGCGCGTTGGGTAAACTTTTTGATGGTCTTTCTCATCTGCTTGTATGCCCACATGTAAGGCTCGCTGGCTTCGGCGTCTCCATCGTTGGTTTCGGCAGTTATCCCGATGAAGTTTTTGAATCTTACGAAATCTCCCTTGGCGTGCATCTTGCCATTCTGCATTTCAGAGGTAAGTGTCTTTGGGAATCGGGCTTTGTTCTGTACCCCGTTTTCAATGATTGACTGGGTAACTAGTATCCAAGTCCAAATTTTTGTAGCGTTGGTCGTTCCCTGATGTTGTCGGAACTCGATTGTTCCGTGGTACTGTCGGCTCCCCTGTCGCAGGGAATCGTGATTCATGGCGGAGTATCGGGAACTGCTTTTCGTGGTGTCTAGTTTGCGGATTGCTTGTGGTCGGGTTTGTACATCGTCCCATTTGTCGTCGCCGTTATTTGTAACAGTTGTGGGAACTGGGGTGGTGTAGGTTTGGAAACCCCTGCGGCTTGGGGAAACGCTGTAATCGAGTAATGTCTGGAAAGCGGCGTATGTTCCAAATGCTTGTCCGATCTGCTTGGGAGTGAGATCGAGGGCGTGGTGGTGAACGTGCATCCCTGTGGTTCGGTTAGTGTCGCATCCGACATTTTGGAGAGCTTTGCAGACTGCATCAATTTGTGCCTTTCCCTCAAATCCTTTGAGTATCGGGCTGACTACTTCCCATCCGTTTCTAACTGATCCATCATGAACAACTTTCCAGATGTTCTGGTTGTTGTCTGCGTGGGTGTATCCTGCGTCATAAGCAGAGGCGAAAATGTTCTGGCTGGCGAACTCTTGATTGATCGCATTGGCAAGGTCTTGTCTTGTACCGCTAAAAAGAACTTCAAGCTCTACCCCGTATGTTCTGTTCTCGTTGAATTTGGTCATTTGAAATCTCCTTTAAGATTGTGTTTTATACTTTCAACATGTGAATCATATATGGAGAAAAAGTACCATGTAAACCCTTTTTTGTAGCAATTCATGGTGATTTTCGGGAGTTTGCTCAGGAATCATGGTATTTGCTGATTTGAAGCCGTTTTTTTATTCGTTAACGAGTTAACAGTTAACGATAAGACTCCCCCCCCCTTAAAGGGGGGGAGTCTTTTTAACGTAAAAGGGAGTTATTTTTTTATATGATACGATTAGCTAATGGCAGATAAGGTTGAAGTTGAAATGAAAATTGAAGAAGTTATCTTGGAATTGTCTAATTTGCCAGCCTCATTATCCAAAAATGGCAGACGCAGAAGCCATTGGAAAAAGCAGATGGAAGACACCCGCAATTTACGGGATAAAGCCCGCTTTTTACTCATGGTAAATTATCAAGGATACGAGTTGCCAAAATTTGAAAATGCCCGTATCCACGTATTGGAGAAATGGTCGAATAACCCCCATGACTATGACGGGCTTGCCTCGTTAGTAGCTCCTGCCATAGATGCCTTTACAGATTTAGAGGTAATTCCTGATGATTCTCCACGGTACATACGTTCTTATACCATGACGCATCAAAAAGTCGGAAAACGAGCGGAGACGGGTGTGGAAATCAGGGTTAGACGGGCATGATCTGTATACATTACTGGAGCGTTGAATCTCCCAATGGACCAGAGTCTAAGGCAGTATGCAAAAAGTGTCAGGAAGTTAAGTATTTCCGAAACGCTTTCGAGGAAATAAGAAAGAAACGAAACGGGAAAATGGTAGCTGATTTGTCTGTCAATGCAAAGAATCAGGCAAGGTATACACAAAGGGAATTAAACAATGCTGATTAAAAACCGCATTAAAGAACTGAGAAACGTAAGGGCAGGGGATTTAATCCCTAATAAAAAGAATTGGAGGACTCATCCAATCGCTCAAAGGGAGGCTCTTGAAGGTGTGCTAGAAACAATCGGATATGCGGACGCCTTAATAGCCAGAGAGACTCCAGACGGCTTAATCCTTGTTGATGGGCATCTACGTGCAGAGACTACGCCAGACGCTGAAGTTCCCGTTTTAGTTTTAGATATTAACGAACGTGAAGCAGATATGTTATTGGCTACCCTTGATCCGTTAGCTGGTATGGCTGGTAGGGACGAATTAAAGCTGAAGGATTTGTTACAGACTATCGACACCGAAAGTGAGGCTGTTCTCGGTTTGCTCTCATCGCTTGCTGGTGATTTTGAGCCAATGGTAGATACCGATAATTGGGAAGAACATTGGGACGGCATGCCAGAGTTTGATAATGAAGACTTGCGTCCAGTACGGACATTGAATGTCCATTTTAGAAGTGAGGAGGACGCCTATAAATTTGCGGAACTTGTAGGGCAAACTATAACGGATAAAACTAAGAGCATTTGGCATCCTATTTTAGAAAAGAATACTTATCAAGATGATCAATATATTGACGAGGAGGAAGTATGAAAATATGCGTGATATGCAAAGAGCCAATAGGTAAAGACTTTAATGGCTGGGAAGGCGGTGCAAACGCCGCACCAGTAGCAGAGGGAAAGTGTTGTGAGCAATGCGACAATAGCGTTGTTACATATAAAAGACTTCTTGACGCTGGCTTTTCTAAAAGACAGGCAACGGTAGCTGTTTTAAATCGGCATGAATCCTAAATATCCCATCTATATTATTTCCAAGAATCGTTACAAAGTACGCAAGACGAGTGACGTATTGGATAAGATGGGAGTTCCTCATTATCTTGTCGTTGAAGAGCAAGAGTATGGACTATATAGGGACGCATTAAAAACTAACGGGATACAGCACGCCAAGCTATTAATACTCGACAAGAAATATCAAGACGAATACGACCCATGCACAGATGACGACTGGAAATCTAACGGTCCCGGAGCGGCTCGTAATTTCTGTTGGGATCATTCGATTAGTATCGGCGCGTCATTTCATTGGGTAATGGACGATAACATCACGGGATTTGGAAGGGTCAATCGTAATCGTTATGCACGGGTGAATACGGGAACAATTTTTAGAATGTCTGAAGATTTCGTTGACAGATACGAGAATATCGGTCTGGCTGGATTTCAGTATTTTATGTTTATGGTATTTAAAGATAAACGCCCCGCATTTGTTAAGAATACTCGGATTTATTCTTGTTTATTAATTCGTAATGATATTCCCTTCCGTTGGAGAGGGAGATACAACGAGGATACGGATTTATCCCTAAGGGTATTGAAGGGAGGCTGGTGTACGATTCAGTTCAATGCGTTTATTCAAGAAAAGATGACGACCCAAACTCTGAAAGGCGGTAACACCGAAGACTTTTATGCATATGAAGGGACGCTGAATAAATCTAAAATGCTTGCAGAAATGCATCCTGACGTTGCGAAAGTTACATGGAAATACGGAAGATGGCATCATTATGTTGATTATTCACCATTTAAAAAAACTAAATTAATTAAAAAGAAAAATCTGGTAATCCCTAAAGGCAATAATGAGTACGGATTAAAAAAAGTCACAAGGAAAGTTGATGCAAGATAAAAAGATTTCAGTTAAAACGGAACGGTGCTTGCAACATGAATCGTATTTGGTGACAGTAGAGCTTCCAATAACAAACGACTCACACGCTGAAGCGATTGAGGGAGCAATTGAAGGGTACGTTAATTCTGTTGGCTGTACTGTATGCACAGCGGGAGCGATTCAAATGACAGTTGACCAGTATCTTAATATATTTATTGAGAAGTTTCTTCCTTTAATCAGTCAGCATGTAGCGGGGTCATCTGTTGTCAATAGTGCGATAGCAGACATAAAGCCACTGAGTTATGGATAATGCCTAAACAAAACGGAGCAAGCATAGCAAGACAACAACGCAGAATGAGGGTGCTACAGTCAAAAGTGGCAGGAGCAAGTGTGCGTCAAATAGCAGAGCAGGAAGGGGTATCTGCTGGGCAAATCCAGAAGGACGTTCACAGAGCATTGGGAGAGTTATCGAAAGAACATATCGGGCATGCTGATCAAGTGCGATCAATGCAGATGGAACGATATAACCAATTGCTCTTACGCTGGTATCAGCCCGCATTAAGACAAGACGCAGAAGCGACCAACATAGTTTTAAAGATAATGGATAAAATCAGTCAGATTAATGGCGTTATTCCAGATAAGCCATTAATTGCTATTCAGCAAAACGCATTTAGTGACAGCACACCAGTAACTTTCATTATTGAGAACGCAAACAATGACGACACAGACAGTAATCAAATATCAACGCCCGAACCTTTATCGGAAGCAACTCAAGGCGATCTTCTCTCCTAAACGCTATGCAGTTATAGAAGGGGCGACAAAAAGCGGCAAAACCGTCGCGTGTCTAAGTTGGATCGTAGAACAAGCCTTCAGAGGGAAAGGCGGGCAAGTGTTCTGGTGGATCGCTCCCGTTTATCCTCAAGCAAAAATAGCTTTCCGAAGATTACGCAGGGGCTTATCTCAAGAACTACATACAGCGAATGAATCAGAGTTAACAATTAAACTCATTAATGGGGCGACTATCGCATTTAAATCTGGAGAAAAACCAGACAACTTATACGGAGAGGATGTCTTTGCGGTAGTAATAGATGAGGCAACCAGATTGCGTGAAGAATCTTGGCACGCTATTCGGTCAACGATGACAGCGACAAGGGGACCAGTAAGGATTATTGGTAACGTAAAGGGACGTAAAAATTGGGCGTATGTACTTGCTCGAAAAGCAGAAGCGGGTGAACGGGATTGGCATTACGCTAAATTAACAGCTTATGACGCTGTTGACGCTGGCATTGTAGATTCTGACGAGATCAATGAAGCGAAATCACAACTTCCAGAAAACGTATTTAAGGAGTTGTATCTTGCAGAACCCGCGGCAGATGGGGGAAATCCATTTGGACAGGAAGCTATTCTAAAATGTATTGCTCCTATTTCGACCCTTCCGTCTGAGTTATACGGAATTGACTTGGCTAAATCAGTTGACTATACGGTCGCAATCGGGCTAGATCAGCACGGTAGAGTGAGTGCCTATGATCGTTTTCAAGCACCATGGGAAGAAACCGTAAAGCGTTTAACAAATCTAATTGGCTTTACTCCCGCACTCGTAGATTCAACAGGAGTTGGTGATCCAATTGTTGAAAGATTACAGAGGGGATTGCCTAATGTTTCTGGCTATCATTTCTCATCACCGTCTAAGCAAAAATTAATGGAAGGATTATCGTTAGCAATACAGACGCAGACAGTTTATTACCCAGAGGGTCCAATTGTTTTAGAGTTAGATGCCTTTGCTTATGAGTACACAAGAACGGGAGTTAGGTATTCCGCACCGCAGGGATTACATGATGACTGCGTTATGGCTCTTGCTCTTGCAGTTCACGCAAAATCTAACATAGCTGGTCAGGGGATATGGTAAATCTAGTTTGTTTATATGGGCTACATGAAGATTGCATGGGATGCGACTGTAAATGCCATAAAAGGTGGATTTGTGTCACTAGCAATTGATATTGACAGGATAAAAAGAGTCTGCGTTGCGGGTCATTGGTACGATGTTAAATGGAGAAACGACAGAGGGGTGAAAGTCAGTTCCTTTCTTTTTGATTCGTATGAATTTGTCACCACACGAGGACATGAGAATAAGTTTCCGCCTTATTATCTTGAACATGGCGGCGGTGATCATGGTAGTTGTTCAGAGGGATTTGAATTTGTCGATAAGGAAACAGGGAGTATTGTTGTTGGTCCCTTCACCTCGATTGATGCGATAATGTACTAATTGCGAATGTCACAAGTAGACGAAACGAAGGAACTGAGATGCGAACATTGCGGCAAACTGCTTGCAGAAAAAGCTAGCAAGGGAACTGTTATTGTTTGTGGGCGTTGTAAAACAAGAAACGAAGTTTGAAAATGTGGTAATCTGTAAAAGACCACGGGTTTTCTCCTTTAAGAATTGTTTAGTTTAACACCAATGTATAGTTGCTAATCTCCCGTGGTCATAAAGTGGGCAAGGCAAGTTCCCAAAAGCTACAGGGAACATATATGCCAATCTGGGATCGTATATTTCGCAAGGAGTTAGAGTCTGATATAGCGGCATCTGTGCCGTTAGTTAATGACCTAACTTCTGTACTTTACCCCGAAGATAATTACGCTAATTTCGCCTCTGAAGGCTATTCACGATCAACTATTGTTAATGCCTGTATTAGAGAAATTGCAACTGGCACAGCATCGGCAAGATTTTACGTCCAAAAAGATAGTGAGGACGGACTGGTCGAAGTAGAAGACAGCCCTCTTGCTAAATTACTAAAATACCCAAATGCCAATCAGGATTTTTACACATGGCTTGAAAGACTGATCACCTATTTATATGTAGCGGGAAACGCTTATGTTCTTAAAGAAAGAGCAAGAACCAATCAGGTTGTTGCGATGTACTTATTGCGTCCTGATCGGGTTTCTGTTTTACCTGACGGTCAGGGAGTGAAAGGTTATTCTTATACTATTGACGGAAAGGAATATTTCCTAGCACCGGAAGATGTCGGACATTTATCGTTTCCTAATCCCGCCAATGATTCCTATGGATTAAGCCCGCTCCATGTTTTAGCTAAAACTATAAATCTTGATATGAGCATGACAGATTTCGCAAAAGTTTATTTTCAGAACGCAGGAATTCCGTCTGGTTTATTAAAAATAAAGCGAAGATTAACAAGTCAGGAAGAGGCAGAAAGAATCAGAGGGCGATGGCGTAGTTCATTCGGTGGCACAAATAATTTCCATAGAGTAGCGGTTCTGGATGATGATGCAGAATATCAGCAAATGGCTTCCGCTCCTGCCGAGATGGCTCTGGTCGATTTACATAATCACACAGAAAGCCGTATCTGTGCGGTCTTGGGCGTACCGCCAATTTTAATATCTGCAAATGTCGGATTGGCAAGAAGCACATTCGCCAACTATAGAGAGGCACGGTTCAGTTTTCATAGTGAAACGCTTGAGCCGTTAATCAATAAGCTAGTCAGATTTTTTAATTATTGTCTTGGCTACGAAATGGACGAAACCATTGCAGTTGATCTCGCCGAAATGCGTAGCTTCCTTGACGATAAGGAATCAATCAATGCTAGAGCCTCTTCTTTATTTCAATCGGGAATAATAACGCTGAATGAAGCACGGGAAATGGTGGGTCAGGACGCGTTGCCAGATGGTGAGGTTCGAAGGTTACCTTCAAATATTTTAGAGTCGGGATCACCGTCGGAATCGCAGTCCTTGCCATCTGGTTTTCAATCAATGCTTTCTGAAAAAAGAACCGCTCCGGTAACGCCCAGAGGTGTACTTATGGGTTCTAATTTAAATAGAAATCGTGATGAATTGGCAGAAAAATGGGAGCCGACCATTAATGCTTATTTTAAAAGATTGAAATCCCGCATAGATGGAATTATAGGGCGGCATTTAAACCGTGAGACTGACATTACAAAACAGGGCGGCTTCCCGTTTTCTGCAAGCAATCTGGTTCCCGATTCAGAAATTGGAAACCTAAGTGAAGTTCTTTACCGCATGTTTGTTGAAGTGTCACGAGAAACCTATGGAATTATCAACGCCAGCGGTGTAGCGGGTGAAGCTACATGGTCAGAAGCCTCTCCTGTTGTTTCTAGTCTTTTGACTCAAGCTCCCGCCAGAGCCAGTATTATTCACAGAACGACAAAGAAAAATGTTCAAAAAGTTTTAACTCAAGCATTAGAGCGGGGTTACAGCATTGACCAATTAGCCAGAGGCGTTCCCAATGATGATTTTGTTGGAATACGTTCACTATTAAATGAAACGGCTAACAGATCGAAGTTAATTGCAAGAACTGAGATTATGAGAAGTCAGAATTTAACCAGCGTCAATCTTTTTAAAAATCAGGGCTTTGAATACGTTAGAGCCTACGATGTTGATGGCGATCCGAACGACACATATATTCCATCGGGTGATCCGTATGGTCGCACCTGTATCGAAAGAGATGGACAGGTTTATCGAGCAGATGATGCCAGAGATATTGTTGATCATCCAAATGGAACACTTTCATGGGTTCCAATGCCACGAAGTTATCAGCCAGAAGGAGTTACAGCATGATTAATAAGGTGATGACCTCAGAAGTCAAAACTATTGATGAGAAGCAAGGATTGGTGGAAGCATTTACCAATTCAATGGGTATTGTCGATAAGGATGGGGATATTATTGATCCCGTTGCCTTTAACGAATCTATAGCAAAGAACCTTCCGATTCCTGTTCTAGCAGGACACGACCAGAGCCAGATTGTCGGAAAGGTTTTATCTGCCCGTCCTGTTCATATAGAAGAAGATGAATATCGGCTATATACATTGATGCAAATGAATCTTGAAACTCAATCAGGAGCCGAAGCCTTCAGCAATGTAAAAGGTGGATTTACCAGAGAATGGAGTGTTGGATTTAATGTTCCAGATGACGGATGGGAATTTAATGGAAAAGGAAAGGAACAAGTAAGAAGAATTAAGGAACTGGATTGGGTTGAGGTTAGCACAGTTATTAGAGGTGCAAGTCCTGCGACACAAACAATTTCTGCTAAAAGTGAAGAAGAACCAAAAACATTATTAGAAGTTTATACAGGTGAAACGCCAGAACCCGTTGCCTCTGACACGGTGGAAGAAACTGCCTCAGACGCTCAGAAGGTTAAGGCTGAACTCGATTTACTTAATTTAGAAATCCAGTTCAACGATTATAAGAAACGTAAGCCGAAATAGGAGTAGGCAATGGCAACAGAACAGATGAGAGAACATGCGGGATATCTCGCAGTCAAAGCTCAAGAGGCTTTGAATGATGGAAAAATTGAAGAGTCACAAAAACTTATTGAAGATGCTAAGGCAGAGATGTCTCAAGCAGAAGAGATTGATGCCGCTCAAAGCAAAATAAAAGCTCTAACAGGAGATTTTAATAAGCCTTTGAATACGGTTCCAGTAGCGTCAAAGGATGTCGAGAAATACAACGCCGATGATACTACCCAGAAAACCAAGGCTGACTATAAGCCAGCAACTTGGATTAAAGGCTTGCCAGCGATGGCTCAGCCATTGTGGGTGCAGGAGCAAAGTGGAGATAACATAAAGGCTCACGCTAGATTCCAGAAAGATACATTTATCAAATGGATGAAAGCTCCGTCCGAAGCGGCGTTCCAGATGAGCGCAACTCCTGATGAGCAGAAAGCCATGGAAGAGGATACTGACACGGAGGGCGGGTTCTTTGTCCCAGAAGAGTTTATAAATCAAGTGGTGCATGATCCGGGCGTTCCGGGCAGTCGATTGCGCCCATATTGTAATGTCATTCGGGTTGCGAGTAAGGATGGATATATTCCTTCCATAGCATCAGCAACTTGGGCGGCAATTGCAGAGGAAGCCGCATATTCTGACCAGACGCCAACGGTCGGTCAAGTGGCATTTAGTCTTGAGAAGTCTGGTGGTCTTGTTAAGGTCACTAGGGAACTGCTAGACGATAGTGCCATTAATTTGCCCGCTATGCTTTCGCAGATATTCCAAGAAGCCGCTGGTAGATTTGAAGATGTGGGAATAATCAGCGGAAACGGCACGACTCAATACGCTGGGATAATGGGCGCCAGTCCTTCTGATTACACGATGGCAAATGCCACTTCTGTGGTAGCCGCCGACCTGACTGGAATCTACTTCACCCTTGAGGAACAGTTCCGAGCCAATGCCTCTTGGATAATGAAATCCACGATTGCGTCACTCATCACGAGTATCGCATCAACAGCGGCTGGAGTTCACGCGATTCCCGATCTGACAGCGGCTCCCGCCAATTTCATACTTGGGCGACCCAATGTAATGGTCGACTCGGCTCACGGTCTTGGTGGAAACATCACGGCTACAGAGAGGATTGCTCTCTTTGGTGACCTGAAGCAATATGCGATATTCGATAGAGCCGGATTCACAATCCGACGAAATGATTCGGAATTTATGAATACAGATCAGGTGGGTTTCTATGCTTCCAGAAGAGGGGACGGGCAATTGACGCTTGCCGCCGCCTTCAAGATGTGCAGAGCCGCCGCTAGTTAATAGCGGAGCAGGAAAACAAGTGGGGCTAGTCGGGGGTTTTGGACTTCATATTCCCCCCCGATTAGTCCCTTGGAGATGAGCAAATGAAAGTTAAATGTATTAAAGAATTTACACTAGCGGGGCAACTCTATAGTGAAGGGGAGAAATACGATATTTCTGCCAAGCAAGCGAAAGAATATGCCGAATATTTCAAAAAGTTATCAACGCCTAAAAATAAGCAAGTTGAAACTGAGGAAAATAAATAATGGCAACACGCCATACATATAGCAGTGCTGATGATTTACGGGATTATATTGCGGGTACGTCATATTCTTCTAACTGGACGAGTGACTCTGCAATCATAAGCAGAATTCTGGAAGCATCATCTAGGCGTATTGATAATTACGTTGGTATGTATAGTTTTGGTCCTGTTACAGAAACTAGATACTTTGATATTGGTTCTGGCTCGTTGCGGCACACCCGTCAAAATATCGTTAACGGAACTCAAAACTCAGTCATTGGTACATCGAGCCACTATACCAATATACTGCCACTCGATAAGTGGCTTATATCAGCGACCACAGTAACAAGCTATAAAGCGACAGATCGGTCCGCTTCAGAGACTTTAACTGCGGGCTATGATAATGACTATTGGTTACTTCCTTATAATGATAGCCCTAAGGTCGAAATACAGCTTAATGAAGACACAGCTAAGTCTTTCCATGCAGGACAGCAAACGCTCGCTATAGCGGGCGTCTGGGGCTATGCAAATGATACAAGCCCACAGAAAACAACTGCTGATGCAATATCAAGCACTACCGCAACATCTGTAAGCGTTACAAGTTCAAGTAGTCTGGGAGCGGCACAAACAATACTGGTTGATTCTGAGCAGTTATATATCACTTCAATAAGTGGTAATACCCTTACGGTAGAGAGAGGCGTCAACGGTACAACAGCGGCAACCCATTCTGGGGGTGCGTCAGTCTATGTATACGATTATCCCGCATTGGTTTCTCAGGTTTGTTTAGATTTAGCGAAAATCTTTTTTAGAGATCGCGATATGGGAGTTATTCAGACTCTTGGAACTGGAGAAATGGGAATAACCCGATCTGATTTAGATGCTAAAAATACATTAAAAGCACTCGATGAATACAGAGGTCAGTCCGCTAATTCGATGGTGTTCTTTTAATGGCTAACGAAGTGACAATGGAATTTCAAGGCAACTTTTTTAATCATCGCAATATTAAATTTGCGAAAGCGTTAAATGATTCTCTTGAAGAAATAGCCGCTATTGGATCAGGGAAAGTTAGTGACCAATTAGTGCGAGGGCATGGATTTAGAACTGGATATTTAAAAAGTGCTGTCGGCGGGGGTTTAATTAAAAACTTATACGCACAGATAGACGCAGGGGCGCATCGATATGGCAGAAATGTAGTTTATGCCAGTTGGGTGGAAGGCGTTTCATCTAGAAACAAGCGAAGTCGGTTCAAGGGTTACTTTATGTTTAGAAAAATTTTCCTTGAATTACGAAAACAACCCAAGTGGGCTGAAGACATAATGAAGTTTAATATCAAGAGGTATTTGAATTGAGTAGATCAGGTGCATTAGATCGAATAGATGCATTATTGGGAACTGTCAGTAGCCCTTCATTTACAGCAGTCCTAAGAGGAGAGCCGCTATCAATTTCTGGTACTCCGATGGTTGCGTTCTGGATGGTCAGAAGGTCAGTTTCTTTTTTAACATTGGCAGATGAATCAAGTGAAACAGAATTTATGATCAGGTCATATTTTCGGATGCAAGCATCAGCAGATGTTAGAGAAACATTGGAATTGGATATTTGGAATACGGCAGTTAATATCGATAGTGCATTAAGAGGTGATTCTGATCTGGCAGGAAATGTGCAAGATATAGAGATCGGGGATATGACAACGGCATATACCGATATGGGCGGTGTGGCATATAAGACTTTAGATGTTCCATTAACAGTACAAATTTATGGTGACGTAACGATCACGCCGTAGGAGAATCAAATGGCTAAAGAATCAGGATTAAATGTCAGGCTCTATGTTATGGGCAATGATCTCTCAGGGGATGCAAATGCTTTAGATGGGGCGGGATATACGCAAGAATTAATGGATACGACTTGCTTGGAAAATGCCGCTATGACCCGAATGGTGGGACGTGCCGATGGCTCTATTGGGGTTAGTGGATATTTTGACAACGCATCAAATAAAATTCATGCCACATTCAGTTCTAACTCAGGGAAATTACCAACTGCGGATCAAGTTGTTTTAGTCGCTTTGAGTTCAGCGGCGGGTGATCCATCTGTTGGCATATCAGCCAAGGAAGCAGATTATAACGTGTCTCGATCTCAGGGTTCGGCAATGACGGTTTCTTCAACCTTTTCCGGTAATGGAATGGGTGGTGAGTTTGGTCAGATGTTAACCGCTCATGATGACACTCATTCTTCAGCAGGATCGGGAAGCGTTGTTGATAGTGGAGCCTCTTCTTCAAATGGGGCATCTGGTTATTGTCAGATTATGTCTTTAGCGTCTGGAAGTGTCATAGTAAAAATCCAAGAAGCAACATCAAGCGGTGGGACATATTCAGATTTAATCACGTTCTCAACGGTTGCGGCGGCGGGCGCACCATCAGCGGAAAGGCTTGTAATGAGCGGTAGTGTGGCGAGATATTTAAAGGTTATAACGACAGGTACATTTAGCAACGCAAAAATAGCAGTCGCCTTGTGCAGACTATAGGAGGTTAAGCATGGCAAAACAAACGGGATTAGGGGATTATATAGCGGTGGATGACAGCGGCGGAACCGCAAGGGATATAAGTGACAATATAACGAATTATGAGATTGGAAACTCTCAGAACTTGTTAGATGCTACGACTATTTCCAAGAGTGCTATGGAAAGGCTCATCGGGCTAGGGGATTTGTCAATCTCTCTCAGTATGATTTTTGATAAGGCTAGTAATAAAAGCCATGACGTTTTTAAAACGAAATCAGGAACCAGAACGGTGACGATTGCAATTGGTGGCGACACGACAGGCTATCCAGAACTGGAAGCCGAATGTCTTGTTGCTGACTATAATATTTCCAGAGGTAACGATGGGTCATTGACCTCGTCAGCTACTCTGAACCTTCAGAGCGGAACCGTACCTACTTGGGGTACCGCTTCATGACGACCAAGAAAATGAATGTGAAGATGCACTCGCCTTTCGTCTTACAAAGACGGGAGGCGAACTTGCAGTTCCCTGAGACAAGCGAATTCCACGGTCTTGATGTACGCGTTAAGTTAGATGTCCCGTTGTCCCTGTTTCTAGAGTTTCAAAAGATTGGAATACAGGATGCTACAGCAGAAGACATGACCTACCAGTTCAAAAGATTTGGAGATGATGTTTTGCAGGATTGGAATATGGTCGATGAAGACATGGAAATGGTTCCTGCAACTGGTGACGGATTTATGACCTTACCACCTAATATCTGCATCGCTATTGTCACGGCATGGGCTGAAAACGTGTCGCAAGTGGGGGAAGTTTAGAGGCTGACATCCTGCGGTGGAAAGCGACCAAGGGTGGTACGGATCGTGATGGAAATCCGATTGTTAAGCCCGATTTTTTAGCTACAGCCGAATTAATAGATGGGATTTGTCAGAGGTACAGTTGTTTACCTTCTGCGATAGTTAAAGAAGATGTCAGCCTGTTGAAAATGCTTCATGCGGTAAGTCTTGCCACAGAGGAAAATAAATGAGTAGCGGTAACGTAGTAAATATTTTAGTCAATGCTGACGGCAGTAAGGCTACAAGTAGTTTTGAGAAAGTTCGCAAATCGGTGATGCTCGTTTCTGCGGCAGTAGCGGGGGTGGGTTTAGCTTTAACCAGAATTGGTGACGAGTTTACAAAATCTACCAACAATATTCGGGCGGGTACTGGAGCAACTGGTGCGGAATTAGAAAGCCTAAAAGATTCTTTTAAGGCAGTTGCGTCAGGTGTTCCTCAAGACTTTGATTCAGTTTCCAAAGCAGTTGCCAATGTTCATACCGAACTTGGATTAACTGGGTCTGAATTAGAAACAGCAACAAAGCGATTCCTCGACTTGGGTCGGCTAACAGGAACAGAAGTAGCCCCAATGATTAAAAGCGTTTCTGACGCTATGGATTTATTTGGTCTGGATGCGGCTGAAAGCGGAAAGGCTTTGGATTCTTTCGCTAAAGCCGCTCAAATTACTGGTGTTCCCATAAGCCGATTATCTTCTACAACTATGGAGTTTGGTCCCGTTCTGAGAAACCTTGGTCTGGACTTTAATGAAACTGTTGCATTAATGGGTAACTTAGAAGGAGCGGGCATATCCGTTTCAAGAATAATGCCCGGATTGAACGCTTCCATGAGGCGGTTGGCAGCTTCTGGCGTTAGTGATATGGGAGAAGCCTTACAGGCAAGCATGAGAGATATTAAGGGGGCAACTTCTGACACAGAAGCCTTGAATATTGCTACTGATATATTCGGTGCTGAAGGGGCGCAGAGAATGTCAGTTGCCATTAGGGACGGGACAATTGATATCGCCGCTATGGCAGATACCCTTGCTAATGCTGAAGGTGCTGTTGAGACAATGAATGAAGATTCTTTGACTTCAGCAGATAGGTTTACCATATTCAAAGATAATTTGAAATTGATGATTGAGCCTTTAGCGGGTGTATTCGCCGCAATCGGTCCTATTGTTTTCATGTTGCCTGCAATGATTTCCGGCATCTCAGGATTAATAGGACTTACTGCTGTTCAAACTGCATTGACATGGTTATGGACAGCGGCACAGACAGCTTTAAACCTAGTATTGTCCCCGATGGGATTAATTATTATGGGAATTGTATTAGCCGTAGCGGCAGCAATTCTTATCTGGAAAAACTGGGACAAGATCGTCGCTGTTGTCCAAGAAGCCTTTGAAAAATTTGACGCATTTTTAACCGATAAATTCGGGGCAACATGGGTTGCTTTAAAAGAAACCGTTAGTGCGGTTATTAATGCAATGAGTGAACTGATTTCTGGATTTATTGCATTGTTCAAAGGTGACTTTGATGGAGCTAAAGAACACTTTAGAAATTTTGGTATTTGGATGGGGACGGCGTGGCAGATTTTCGTAGATAAATTATGGACTGCTATTGATGAATTTATGAGTGATAAATTTGGTGCGATCTGGGAGGTAGCGAAAGTCATAGTGGGGGGAGCGGTTGATGTTATTAGCGGTTACTTCAATGGTTTAGTCTCTATTGTACAGGGGGCATGGGATTTAATAGTTGGCATATTTACAGGTGATACCAGTTTAATTATTTCTGGATTAAAAGCTATTGCAAATGGGTTTATTACAATGATTAATGGCGCTATTAAAGCAATTAATAGAGTCGGCTTTTCTTTACCTGATTGGTTAGGCGGCAAGGAATTTAAGTTTAATATTCCAGAAATTCCGCAACTCGCAGAAGGCGGCATAGTTAATCAGCCTACATTAGCAATGATTGGGGAAGGCGGACCCGAAGCTGTCGTGCCTCTAAATCGGGGCGGTGGAGCGATGGGTGGCATAACAGTTAATGTAATGATGCCAGAGGGCGGTACGGTGATTCTAGACGATGAATCAACCGCTCAAAAGTTTGGAGATTTCATCACGATGCAGATTCGTGAGGCTTTGAGAACCCAAGGAACATTTTAATGGTTAAGCCATTTGTAAGAGCTCTTATAGATTGGGACGGCAACGGGTTTTTTATCGGCACCTATGACAATGTCACAGATGATGTTCGTACTATGTCTTTTGCTCATACTAGGCAAACAGCAACCGAATACATGAACGGTGCGGTTCTGAATCTTCAACTCAATAATAATGACAATAAATATTCACCTCCAAAGGTAACTTCTCCACTCTACGGAAAGCTGAAAATAGGCAAAGCTGTCAAAGTTGAGATGTGGTATCCCTATGATGATTTTGTAGATACAAGTGGAACGGTTCTCACAAGCCACTCAATTCCCTATGATACGGGCTTTTCGTGGGTTGACGGAGAGGGTGCTTTCAAATGTAATGCGAGTGGTTGGGCTGAATTAAATGCGGGAGCAGACTCAGTTTCGGTTATTGATATGGAGGAAACAGATTTAGAAGTTGCGGCAGAAATAACTACCTCATCAGCAGGGACAAGTTCCACATATGAATCGGGATTAGTCTTGAGATATGTTGATATAAATAATTATCTTTATGTGCGAATTGTTACAGCAAGCAATCACATTGAGATCAGAAAGGTTATCGGTGGGTCGGACTCTCTTGCGGGAACTGGTACAGGAGATTCTCAGGTTTCCTATACATGGGGAGCAGGGGTTAAAAAGAAGATGGGTGCTGAGATTCATGGGGATACAGTTCGAGTATTTATAGACGATGAAAAAGTTTATCCTGATTCGGGAACTGATACTGGTTCATATCAGGGATTTAAATTAGACGGTACATCTGCTCTTGACGATGCGACCAAGCACGGTATTTATGCCAAGCAACACGGTACGGATGTTAAATTCCATGAGTTTGGCGGCTTCAGACCGCTATTTACAGGAAAGGTGAAACAGATAACTCCCCGACCTCAAAAGGGTATGCAGTATTGCTATATAAAAGCATACGATCTATTTGAAGATTTCAAATTGACGCATGGCTACGGCTATGTGAATACGTCAGCGGGAACCACGACTTCTAGCCTCGTGAGTCAAGCAACTAACCCACTTGGACTTACCGTCGCGGCTAACATGATTTTTGATATTAGAGCCTCATATCTAACGACATACCCATCAGGAATGTCTCCGTATTTGAACACAGAGTCATTGGACGGCGAATCTGTTCTCGAAACGCTTTACCGAATACAGGATACAGAGGACGGTTTTTTATTTATTGATGGGAGAGGATTTCTGCGATTTGAAGAGAGAACGCATAGGAATAAAGGTGTTCATGTAAATCCAGTCGGTATTTTTAAAGATTCCTATGACGGAACAAATGCCGGATATCGTCAATACTCATATGAAGAAGGGATCGATGGGGTTTATAACGAGGTTGAGATCGGGTTTCTCACTCGAGAAACAAAGACCAATGTAACTTCCTCATTGACGTCAGGCACAACAGCTTGGGAATTAAATGAACCTGTCGCAATCACGGCAGGGGAAACAAAACGATTTGTAGCCAAGTCAAAAATTACAGGCGATGAGCAAGATACAATCTTTCATGCAATAGCGTCAGGAAGTGCCAGTATTACAAGTCCAACCTCTAGCGATAGGGTTCAGATTAACACCGCTTCTGACGGTACTGGAAGCCTGTTGAATTTGACAACGGTAGAGGGAAACGCTTTAGATTATGGTGGGCATTTCACCTCTTGGACTATTGCGAATGATTCGGCTTCAAGTGGATATATCACGGTGATGAAAACCAATCTGCAAGTCAGGGTTGATAATTCATCAAGGGGAATGGCAAAAGCGGAAAACGCTACCTCAAAAGTTCTTTATGGCAACCGTAAAAAATCCAGAGACGGGACTTTCTTTACAACATCTGGTGATGCTCAAACCTGTTCTGACCATATGCTGTCAAAACTAAGCGAGCCGATCCTAAGAATGAGATGTGATTTTATCAATCACGATAAAGGCACATTGATGAATATGACCCATAGAAGATTGAGCGATTTGGTTCATGTCATTGAGACTGATATGGGATTCACAGGTTACTCATATATTGATGGTTATCAGTACAAGTTCTACAATGGGAATACTGTCGTAGAGGAGACTGTCCATTTGACAAGAGCAGGAATAAATCAAACGACAGGAAACTGGAACGAAGTCTACTGGGACAGTTTCGGATGGAGTTAATAAATGGCAAATAGTGCAGATGTATCATCAGGCGATTTAGCAACGGCGGCGCAGTATAACAATCTGCGAGCCGATGTCCTCAATACGTCATCAGGGCATACGCATACAGGAACAGATAGTGCTGACCTTGGAACGCTAACTGCTGACCTGACGATCTCCCAATCAGGGGCTTCTCAGATTGAAGTTATATCCACAGCAAATGACGCATATTTAATTCTTAATTCTGATACCGATGAGGGTCAGGACAGCGAGATTATTTTTGAGTCTGGGGGAACCGCCAGAGGAAGAATCGAATACAACCATCATGCAACCGCAAACTCACAATTGATGAGTTTCTTCACCGCAGATAATGCGGTTGAAACTCTAAAGCTACAGGGAAATCTCGCAACATTTGGAACGGCAGTTGATATTACTGGTGCGTTAACCGTTGGGGTTGATGATACTGGACATGATGTTAAGTTCTTTGGTGCTGCGACTGGTAAATATATGCTATGGGATGAATCTGAGGATTATCTGTTTTTTCCTGATAATACAAAAGCTGTATTTGGTACTGGGGCAGACTTACAAATCTACCATGACGCTAGTGATAGTTATATTGATGATGCAGGAACAGGAATATTATTTTTAAGAGGCAATAGTGCGGTAAAACTTAGTAAGTATACTGGCGAAGCCTTAATAGATGCCAATGCCGATGGTTCTGTTGTGCTTTATCACGATAATGCAGAAAAGTTAGCTACTCACGCATCTGGTGTAGAGATCACTGGCTCTCTTGAAGTAGCAACCATCGATTATACCGATGGCGATAACGCCATGACCATTGTTGACAATGGCGGTGTTACTTTTAACGGCTATAACGTGGCTGGTACTAGAGATGTCGTTAAATTTAAATCGACCAGAACAACTGGCAATGCGACATATCTAAGAATTGGTAGATATGGGACTGCTGATGATGGGACGATGAATATTGGCAATAACTTTAACCGTGACTCTGGGTTTGCCGCTGATAATACATCTGTAGGTATATCTGCAATTCAGTTTGAGACTGATGGCTCATTAGACTTTCAGACTGCTGCTGCTGGTGAGGCACAACCGACCAGTAAAATGACAATTAGTACCGATGGAGATGTAGCCATTAAAGGAGCAACTCCAACTCTGACCATTGGGGATGCAGGGGCAGAGGATACGGCATTAGTCTTTGATGGCAACGCAATAGATTTCTATATCGGTCTTGATGATAGTGCGGACCAGTTAAGAATTGGAACTGGCTCGACTGTAGGCTCTGGAACTATCTTCACGATAGATGCAGACAATACTTACATAGATGCTCATGTTAAGCCCGCTTCTGACGCAGGGCATTCGCTGGGTTCTAGCAGTTTTGGATGGGCTAATCTGTATTTAACAGATACAGGGGAGAGTGCTGATGAGGGTCCGACAATAGAATTACGAACCAAGTCTGCTTCCCCTGCTGTAAATGACCAACTAGGCTCATTAATCTGGTACGGCAGAAATGACGCTGACGAAGACACTATTTATGGAAAGATTAGGGGGAGGGCTGTTGACCCTGCTGATGGCACAGAAGATGGGCGATTAGATTTTTACACTACTGTTAATGGAACAACCACTACTATTGGTATGTACCTTAATCAGCATGGCGATTTAAATCTCAACAGAAATCTTCAGATGAACCAAGCGGGAGGGGCTGCTGATTCGATACTTTATTGGGACGGTAGCTCTGGTGTTGATTACCATATTGGATTAGACGATTCTGGTGGTGTTCTGTCTATGGGTAAAGGAACTACACTTGGCACGACAACAGCTTTCACTATTGGCAGTACGCCGTCCATTGGTTTATTCAGAGATGCAGGGGCAAATAACCTTATATCAATTAGACCCGGAGCGACGTTAGCCGCCGCCAATGCAGAATCTTCTACGCTTTATTTTGAGCAAGGAACAGTAAATTGGACAAATGCCTCTGGTGGCGATGTTACTGTCGGCACTCAATCGGTTATGGCTC
>Ga0209756_1000340_pt1 | contig 46294 bp, 49 predicted proteins | sample ETNvirenome_6_85_FD_184071 | JGI IMG/M metagenome (GOLD analysis project Ga0209756, IMG submission 184071) | Marine viral communities from the Pacific Ocean - ETNP_6_85 (SPAdes) (version 3) | ecosystem: Environmental > Aquatic > Marine > Oceanic | place: Pacific Ocean | collected 2013-06-19 | reverse complement strand
TGATGGGGGAGGGGGAATTGACGGGGGGGGCGGGGATGATGATGATGGGCCAGGAACGCCAATACCTGGGGGAGAGGGGGTTGACCCAACGGGACAGGAGGGCGGGGGAGGCCCTGGAACTAAAATGCCTCCTGCGACGGGAACGGGGCCAGGGCCAACGGGAGGAGGAGCAGGTGGGGGTGGGCCAGGATCTCCAACGACAGGCACTTCCGCTGGCCGTCCCGGTTCAACAACAGGTGGAGGAGGGGGGACGGGATCAACCCCTAAGATTTGTAAGTGTGTCCCTGTGAGCCATACCTTTACGATTACCGAGACTCAATATCATAAATATATAACTATTACTTTTAATCAAGATTGTAAACAAGTTAATCCAGGAGGCTCTGGAGGACAATCCTATATTGATAGTATTGTAAATGGATTTTTGGATGATAATTGTAGTGTTTTCTATCGAACGGGGGTAACTGATAATGATTGTAAACAAGATGATAAATGTAATGGGCCATGTGATCTTTATAAGGTACAAATTCACTGTAGAATAGGTGGTGATGAGGATGAAGGCCCAGGGGAACCTATCGACGGAGGGAGCGCGGGAAACCCCACTATAGCCACTGGTGGAGGTATAGTCCAAATTGATCCTCCCGCAGGGGTTCCTCCCAAACCAAAAGGAGGCCCAGGAACTCAAATACCTCCTCCCCCAGGAACTCCCCCAGGTCCCGTTCCCACAAATGGGGGAGGTTCAGTAACTCAAATACCTCCTCCCCCAAAAACTCCTCCAGGGCCTGTTCCAGGAGATGGTTTAGGGAATCAAACGGGGGCAGCTATAAGTAAAGTATCAGAGTGGACCCAAGCAACCCTTATTGGGGAAGCCGTGCGGAGGGGGGAGATTAATTTAAATGATCCTACTTTAATTTCTATGATTCTTAGAAAAAAACCTACTGGAATTGAAGATTCTGATGTAGCCTTTATACGCTCACCCCAAAGTCCTAAGTTAGTTCCAAACAACTCAGGAAATACTCAACTATTTAATGATTTCATTGATAGTAATGTTGAGTATGTTTTATCAAATAGAAGAACTTTTGGTAACTGGGATAGTCGCCCTGCTGCTGGAGTAACCCGAGATACAGTTTACAATAGTCTTAAGCCAGAGGTTAAAGAACTTTTAAAACAAATTAGAAATTATGATGGCACTCCATTAACTAAAAATCAAATTTTTTCTATGATCGGTACGAGAATTTTAGATGGAACAGTAGCGAAAATTTCCTTAAAGTTTTTACAAACTTTAGCTAATAGTAGTAAAAAACGAGAACCTGTTTTAATTAAAAGAAGTAATCAGTCTAGGGTGAATGAGGTTGCTGCACTGGCACTCGTAGATCATACTATGTATCCTTTAGATCCTACAAAAGCCAATGGATTGATGAAGAATATATTACCTAATTGGAAGACTTTGGCTTCTGATGTTGATAAGTATATTGAGATAAATATTGGTGGTGTACTTAAAAAATATTATATTAAGGACGATAATACCTTTATTGATAGAAGTACTCTTAGTCTAGCAGATGGAGATTATTTTAATGTTAAAAGGGGAGCAATTACTGTTAGATTTTTTGTTAAATCGGAGATAGATCATGCGTTCTTACTACCAGAAAAAATAAGACAAAAAGCAATTAAATTATTAGGGGGAGAGGGTGGAAGGACTCTTAAGGTAAGTTCTGATTATTCCTCAGTTTCGGGGTTTGAGTTTGATTATTCTTTGTCTACTCCTAGACAAGATTTTTATATGCTAAGTTGTGTTCTGAGTTCTATTAATACGAAACCAAACTTAGGAGGATCTTTCTTATTAAAAGATTCTACAGCACGATATGAATTAATGGATACCTCTACTACTCAAGGATTACAAGATGCTAATGAATTTATTAAATATAAAGCAAATCATAGAGTCTTCATGTTAGACGATTCAGATATTATGTTAGATCATGTACTAGGAACCTCGGCTCTTACAGTAGATCAGACGGACATTCTCTTTGATTCTCCTAAAGAGAATAAAACTATACCTCTATTAACAAGACAAATTCCTTGGTATATTATGCTTTATCCTACTAATAGAAATAGTTTAAATATATTTAATAGTAAATCTAAAATTATAGAGTTGGATCCTCAGGGAAAATTAACTAGACAGTTGAGATGTAAAACCACTATTGTTCCTAATTTAAGTAAACAACAAACAAACAAATTTATTAGAACTCAAACACAGGGGAAGACTGGGACTAATGTATTAGGAGAGGTGGATCTTCAAGCAAGGATCACGCAAGTAACTGGTTCAGATACGGTATTTAAGACGGGGTACAAACAAAATAATAAGTTAATATCAGCCCAGGAATATGTTCCTTCTAGGAAAAAGACGGGTGTGCGCTTACTAAAAGAAATTATAACAGAGTTAGATACAAATTATGAGTTGGGTTTGAATGGTATAGGAAAATCCTTAACTGAGTTTGATGTTTATAGTAGACTTACCCTCCCCCAATTCAATGTTCTTTCTCGTACAGAAAGTTTTGATACCATTCAAAATTCTGTTAGAAATGGATTAATAGCTAATGTAAAAATGATTCCCCCCATACGCCGCGCTGATAAAAGAGTTAGTTTCCAAAAAACACAACTAGTTCAGCGCAAGGTGGGGGTTCCTTCTACTGATACCTTTGTTTCTATCAAGGGAACTAATAATGGGCAAACTATTATACCCCCCACAACGACGAGTGAGGCTACTTTTGGGCCTATTACTCGTTGACCATTTCACAATTTATAAAAAAAACTAAAGATTTTAGTTCTGATAGCTAAATAAATGTAGAGATGAAAATCTTAACCTTAATATAAAGATATTAATTATGGATCATATGAAATTAAGTGATGAGCTTCGCCAACAGCTTCTTGAGAATGCTGCTTGGGGAAAGGCAGGTATTACTCCTCGCCTCGATGAAGTTGTCGAAGTGACGCACCCTAGCGGTAAAAAATATAAAGTTACAGATAAGCAAGCGAAAAATAGGCGTGGCCACCCCGCAACAGCTAAGGAACAACAGAGAACTGTTACAGGATCAGAAGCTGGTTTAGGAACCACCAAAGATATTCTAGATAGAAGAGCAGCGATTGAAAAAAGCCTCAAAGCTGGTACAGAGTATGAAGATGCTGACGGTGCTGAAGAGCTTGAAGAAGCTATTCATGTCTGCCCTCTCTGTATTTCTCAGCTTGACGAGTCTATCGACGAAGAAAGAATCCTTGAGCATCTGAATGTGGTTGTCGGTCTTGTTGATCGTCTTAGCCACCTTGAAGAAGGTGATGAGGACATTGAAACTGTTATTGATAACACTATTCAGGAACTCCTGTTCCAAGATGTTGATGAGGAGTAGTCATGCAAGGCATAGGCGACTTCGCAGAAAAACTCATTAATGAGCAAGTAGGAAATATTAAAGAGGGGAAGGAATTACCTCCTGGTGCCCCAAGCAACGGTCTTGCCCCTGCTGGTAAGGATATTTCCAAGGTCAAAGTTCCTGATTCTTTCATGAAGGAAGTTTTGGGCGAAAGTTTTCATCCACAAGATACTCCTACTACTAATTCTATTCCTGAACTTGTTTGGTCAGATTCGGAAGAACCAGAGGCTCCTGCCCAAAACCCTCAAGTAATAACTGAAGAAACTGTTAAACAATTAGTTCCTCTTCTGGAGGAAGTTAGAGATCTTCTCAAGGAAATGACGAGTACAGGGAGTATAGGTGTCAACATGGCAGGACCCCAAAAGGATAGCAATTCGTGGGATAATATAGAAAAGAAGTATGGATATTTAACTGCTAAACCCTCCACTTTACCAGGAAACACTAGAAAGCAAATACTAAAAAAATCAATTAGAGATAAGCTAAAAAGAAAATGAAATTGACGGAAGCTATTAATTGTCTAACAGAGGGGAAGGATTCTACTTCTGCGGCTTTTCCTAAAAAAGAAAAGAGAAAAGCTTTCAAAGGGAGAGTAAAAACTTATGATAGTATTAAATCAGCTTTGGCTGATGGTTCTTATGGTCAAATTTTTACTACAAAAGCTGCTGATAGATTGTATGTTATTTCTAAAGGAAAGTGGGGAGCTAAGAGTGGAAGAGGTAAGATTGCTAAGGGGTTTACCCCAGGCAGTGCTACCCCTTCAGCAAAGTGGGATAGCGTAAAGAAACATGCTGCTAGAACATTATTAAGGTATGGAAAGGGCTCCAAGAACTTAGCCCAAAAATATGGAAGCCGAACCATTAAAGCTGATCGAGGAATTGGCGGCAAAGATGGGCGCACTGATAAAAGAGATAAATAACAATGCAATTACTTCAAGATGTATTTATTATTGAACAGCTTCAGGTGTTATCTGAGGGTAAACAAGAGGATGTGATGAAGATTCGCGGAGTCTTTGGCCGTTGTAATGAGAAGAATAACAACGGTAGGATATATCCTACTGGCGTGGTTGCTAGTCAGCTTGAAAAAGTTCAGCCCCTAATTGCAGAGAGGCGCTTGTGTGGAGAGCTTGATCATCCCCAAAATGATACTGTTAAACTTTCTAATGCTTCCCATCTTATTACAAAACTTGATATGAGAGGTAATGAGCTTATTGGCGAAGCTGAAATCCTTAAAACTCCCGCCGGTCTTACTGCTAAAGCTCTTGTAGATGGTGGAGTTAAGATTGGTATTTCTTCTAGAGGAATGGGTACTCTTTCCGAAGATCAAAACGGAGACAAGATTGTAAACGAAGATTATAGACTGGTTACTTTTGATCTGGTTGCTGATCCATCAACCAGAGGAGCTTATCCTGGTCTTGCTGAGTCTACTGAATCCAAATTTGTTCGTGAATCTCAATCCAAGCTTAAGAAAGAAGGTAATTTTGTTACCCTACTTAATTCTAAATTGCGTGATACTTATCAGCCCTGGATTGATGAAGCTATGGCAGGTAAAGGGGACACAGCCGCAAAGAGAAAGGCTGATAGAGAGAGGGCTAATAGAGATCGTATGGCTAGAAGGGCAAAGGCAACGCCTATGGAAGATGCTTTAGAATTAATTAAAGCTGATGGTCATTGGCATAGAATTGCTGAAGCTATCTTAAATGGTCTTGGCAAACCTGTGGAAGAAGCTATGGATTCGTTTGATAAAGCAACACTAGATGCAGAGGATGAATCGAGGAGGACTGGCAAGGCCATCAAGCTCCCAAAATGGGAAGATCATGGCCCAACGGCTGAACAGGTTAGGAAGGGGAAGGTTATTGATACTTCGACCCCAGAAGGTAAGGCAGAAGCAGACGCATTAGAAGCAAAAATTAAAAAGAAGAAGCAGACCAGTAAGAAGAAGGCCAGTAAGAAGAAGTCTACCAGAAGAGCTACACCTAGAACACCAGACGCTAAAGGACAAAAAAAGCTTCCTGGTATGGAGAACGCTTGGACTGTGTATAACCAAATGGGAAAACTTTTCTTAGAAATAGCGCAGGTTCCCTTTAATGAGGAGGGGGGAAGATTTGCTGCTCTTACTGCATCGACCAATCAACAGAAGGCTACTAAGGCCATGAAATCGGCCTTATTTAGGGTCCGAAGACATGATCGAAGACAACCTTATGTCGCGCAGTTACTTACTAAGAGAAAAACCAAGGCTGAATCTATTGCTGCTTCTACTTTATATAAACAAACGGGGAAACTTTTCTTAGAAGGAAGGCTGGAGGATTTAGAAAAATCATCAGCAGACGCTACATCAGCAGACGCTACATTAGCAGCCACTAAAGGTACGGCATCTTCTAAGAGCGGGGGGGGTTTGGTCTCTAAAGTGGTAGGGGATCGGGCGGCGCGTGTTCAGGCTAGAAAGATGCCCGTAGCTCAAGCTAGGGGTGCAGCCAGAGCTGAGAGGATAACTGCCAAAAGTGGGGTGGCTGCCCAAAGGGTTAAAGACAAAGGGAAACTTAGGCGTGACAAGCTGTTGGCGGCCAACAAAAGAAAACTTGCACACTTTAAAGGACGGCAAAAATCTAGGACTGATTTTGAAGCAGGGGAACAAAGAAGAACAGGCCACATGGGGACTGGAGGAGAAATCAAGCACAGTTTCAGAAGGGCAGGGGAAACGCTGAGGAAAGAAGGCCCTGGAACTAAATGGAGCAGATGGTCTAAAGGTAAAACTGTTCAACAAATGGACGCTGATGCCGCAGCTGCGGCGGGGAAGGGTGGTGGCAACGGTGGTGGTGGCAACGGTGGTGGTGGCAACGGTGGTGGTGGCAACGGTGGTGGTGGCAACGGTGGTGGTGGCCGTCAAGTTCGAAAACCACAGCCTCCAAATAGAAACAAGAGCCTCATTGCCCGCCCAAAAAAACAAACCGTAAATGTTCAGAGTACAACTGTTACTCCTAAACCAGGACTTGGCTCTGGTAAATCATCTTCTGATACAAGTACTCGGCAACTTGGCCCCGGTAAATCATCTTCTGGGAACAAGGATTGGCGTTTCCATGGCAAGGGGAAAACCAAGAGGTGGCGCGGTGGGTTCGGGCCGGATGAACATATATCATATAAACAAATTGGTATGTATTTAGCTGAAATGTTAAACCTTGTTGAGAGAGGGGCTCTTTATACCATGAGTCCAGAGCAGAAGAAAATAGAAAACCAAAGAACACGGACAGCGCAAGTTCAGTCAGGTAAAAGGCTGTAACACCTACATTTTTTAAAAAAAAATCATATTTTTTTAGTTTAAATAATAAATATAATGAACCTAGGAGATCTTTACTTATGAGTAATATAAAGGATATCGTAAATATTCTTCCTGAAGGGCTTGATGAATCCACTGTTGAAGCTATTTTTAAGTTGGTGGATTCAACTATTAATGAACAAGTCTCAGAGAAGATCGGTCTGTTGGAAGCAAAGGTTAATGCATACCTTCGTACCAAAGTTGACCAATTAAAAGAACAAGCTTTTGCTGAATTAAATGAAGAGAGTGAAGTGTTCCGTAACGCTAGGCTCTTTGAATCAGTGAGAACTTTAATGGCTTTAGAATTAAATAATGGTGATGAAAATACTGCTCTTTCTGAAATGACCTCTCAACATGGAGAGCTTCAGGAGGAGTTTGATGTTTTAACTGGACAGGTGGATACACTTGTTGGTGAAAACGAAAAACTTCAAAGCATTATTAAAGTTCTTGATGATAAAGTTTTTGTCACAGAGCAGACTGTGGGAGAACTTGAAGGCCACAAAGCACAGCTTCTAGAAGAAGTTGAGAATTTGGAAGCCGCTAAAGAAGAGAAGTTTACCTCTTCTGAAAAAGCAATTGTTGTTTCCCGTGCGGATATGGAAATCAACGAAGAAAAAACTCATTACTCTAATGAGTTCTTAAACGATGAGGTCATGAAGTTCATGCCCTTCTCTCCCCAATCTTAAAGGATTTTTTTAAAAATGGAAATGATGCATCAAACTGATGATACGCTTGTCCAGAAGTGGGAGCCTGTCCTAGAGGGCATCGACAGTGATTATACTCGTCGCGTTACCGCTCAACTTCTTGAGAACCAAGCAAAATCTATTATTGAGGAGAAAGTTAGAAATATTGATGAAGCAATCACGGCTGCTGCCACTACTACTGGTCAGCTAGGTACTTTTCAAAAGTTCGCTTTCCCCCTCGTTCGTCGGGTTTACCCGAAACTTTTAGCCAACAGCCTTGTTGGTGTTCAACCTATGCAGGGTCCTGTTTCTCAGGTCTTCTACCTGGGTAACTCCCGCGCTCGTAACGGTGGAATCGCTGGCGCTGATAACCAAACTGTTTACAGCAAGTTCAACTTGACCTACCTGGGTAATGTTGCACAGCGTATTGGTTCTGCTTCTGGTACTGGTACGCAAAGAAGCCAACAGGAGGGAGGCTTACAGGGCACCTTCTTAGATGCTACGGGCGGTCAATTGGCTACCTCTTCTGTTGGTCTTGATGGTGATATTGCTGGTGCTGGTTTCGATGTATCCAATGTCCTGGCTGTCTCTGGTACTGAACTCAGAGGTGCTGGTGCTGGTTCTGGTACGATGGGTGGTCAGATCGCTGCTTGGCCTAACTCCAATGCTGTGATGGGTTATCAGCTTTCGGCTGGTGAGCGTCTGACTGGTACGGGCATCCCCGAGATGACCTTCCACATCGAGCAGGAAGCTGTTGTGGCTAACACTCGTAAGATGCGGGCTCTTTGGACTCTTGAGGCTTCTCAAGATCTTAAGGCTTATCACAACCTTGACCTTGAGCGTGAGCTTACTGACCTTCTTTCGAAGGAACTTCAACTTGAGATCGACCGTGAACTCATTGAAGATCTTCGCATGATTGCTTATGGTATGCGTGATCAGAACCTTGGTGGTGTTAATCAAAATCTGATGGACAACAGTTATATCAACATGGGTACTCACGGTCCAGCGGGTCAATTCCCTGGTATTATTGATTCAACCTCATCGGGTGTCTTCGTTCCTGCTCAGTTTACCTACGATTTTAGTGGTTCTGAGGGTACGGGTACTTCAACTCAGTTTGGTGGAGCAAACATTAAAACTGATTCCAATGTTTTTGTGATTGATTTTAGTCAGGAAAGTCTCAGTATGTATCCTCGTCATGTGGGTGAAGTATATGCTAACTTACTGGCAATCATTAACCTTGCTTCGCAAGACATTTATCGTACCACAATGCGTGGTCCTGGTAACTGGCTTCTGACCTCTCCTCTTGTCGCTTCTCTTCTTGAGAGTGCTTCCAAGCTTGAAGGGGGTATTCAGGCTCCTGATGGTCCTAGCAATATTGGTAAGAACTCCATAGAGTTTAAAGGCAAGTTTATGGGTCGTTATGACCTGTATGTTGATCCTATGTTCCCAACTGATGAAATTCTTGTGGGGTACAAAGGTTCTAACGCTATGGATGCTGGGTATATTTATGCCCCGTACATTCCGCTCCAACAACTGCCTACCATTGTTGATCCTGAGTCCTTCCAACCCAGGAAAGGTATTCTGACTCGATATGGTAAGGTCCAGATTGAGCCATACAACAGATTCTATCGAATCATCAGAATTATTGGTCCTACTAGTAACTACCTGTTCAGCCCGTTCTCTAGGAACGATAGCGTACTAGGTACAACTACTAACACCTGATCTGAATAATTAGATAAGATTACGAGGGCCAGAGGTTTTTTGTTCCTCTGGCCCTCTTTCTTTCCTATATACTTAAGGACAACATGTATAAATACAGAAGTAAATGTAGATGGAATATGCTTCTTCATATAGATGGAGAAATAGTAGAGATTAGACCTTCGGAATTATTTGAATCTAAAAATTTTGTTAACTCAAGATACTTAGAATTAATTAGTAAGCCTATTGAAAAAAAGAAAAAAGGGAAACCAGCAAAAGCTCCTAACAAAAAAAATATTTTTATAGAGAAAGAACATGGCTCAGAAACTAGCAGCGGCACCTAGAGTTGACCCCATCCTTTTAGGGTATGGAGATACCTTTGGAACTTATGGCGGTAGGAATCTTGGGGATACAGATATTTATTCAACGGCTATTGATACCTCTAAACTAAATAAAGGTCTTTTGTCTGAAGGAGTAGAGCTTGATTATTTCCAAGAAACTATTAGAGATTTTGTTCTGGCTCGTCTCGGTCACCCAGTAGTGCGTGTGGAGCTTACAGATTTTCAAATCAAAACTGCTATTGATGAAGCGATAACTAATCTTGATTATCATGCTCCTTTCTGGACCATTCAATGTGCTACTTTCCAATGTTCGGGAGGGGTGGGAGCCTATGTGCTTCCTCTGCATATAGCATATAACTTAGAGTATGTGACATACAAGAAGACTTTATTAAGTATCCAGAATATGGCTGGAACCTTGGAGTTTGATTTCTTTATCAAATACTTCCAAGACAACTTCATATTTAGTAATTTCCAAGTATCTGATTTTTATCTAATGCAACAGCATTTAGAGATGATTAGAAAGATTCTCAGCCAGGAAGGTTCTTGGGACTTAGTAAATGGAAATGTTTTACAACTATATCCCACCCCAGTTTTGGATACTCAAACGGTTATTTTAGTGTATAGAGCTTTAGATTCTTACACCATGCATCCGTACTATAAGAACTGGATTCAACGCTTTGCTCTTGCGGTATCTAAGGGAATCCTTGGTGAAGTAAGAGGGAAATATAAATCACTCCCATCTCCAGGAGGTGGGGCAAATTTAAATGGTGCGGAGTTAGTACAACAAAGTGTCATTGAAAAGGATAAGCTTAAAGAAGAGCTTCTCTCAGAAATTGAAGAACCTGCTGCGTTCACCATGTTTTAATCATGCCTAAAGGAACAAGAGTACATCGATGCGTCGATGAAGTAAAGAATTCTAGGAGGAAGGTAAATCCCTATGCGGTTTGCCAAGCTTCTACAAAGCAATCTTTTGCTACAGGTAAGAAGCTTAAAGAGTCTATTGCTCACACTGGGTACAAGAGAATAGGGATAGCTTTAGCTGAAACTATGGGGCTTGTTGATGAGGGTATATATAGAAACTGGCAAAAAAGGAGATGGACTAAAAAAACTAAAGATGCGAAAAGTAATTTAGACACATTACAAACCGCTAAAGAGGATCCTAGAACTGTAGGCACGACAAAACACCCAAGGCAAAGACATATAGATAATGCAACAAATAAATTAGGAAAAACAGCTAAAAAACTTTATCACCATTTGAGAAAGGATGGTGCTGACCATACTAGGGCTGCACAAATTATGAGGCACTCAACAGGAGGGAGTCCCGATCCTGATTGGAATCCCAATGCGAAGGAGGAGGCAAGAAATAAGGAATATAAAGCCAAAGGAGAGAAGGCTGGGAAAGAAATAGCACAAAAAATCAGACAAGAAGTAGCAAACAAAAACAAAATAAATAGTGGGACTGAGTATAAAAGGCTTGGAAGAGTTTTAGCTGAAATAACAGCAACTGGTGTGCTTAAAAGTGCTGCCCGAAAAACTCCTGTTGGGATGGCAGATAAAACTAAAGTAGGAAGAAAAGCTTTAGGTGGAATTAAGAATATTTCAAGAGCAGCAGGGATGGTTCCTGGTGTGGGAATTGTCGGAGATGTAACAGCAGGGGCTATAGCTGCCTCTCAACGCGCAGGAGAAACAGACCCTGAAAGACAACAAGCTTTAAACAAAGAGATAGCAGGAGATGCTTTAGCTGCTCTCCCAGGGGTGGGGCTAGGTACTAGAGGAGCCCAAGGGGCTGCTAAAGCAGGAAGAGTAGTTAGGGGTTCGGGGAAGAGTACCCCAGTTCGTAGGAGAGTAGGAGCCGCTGTTAGACATTTTGGAAGTAAAGGAGCCCATGCTGGGGAAAGAGCTTTAACAAGCAACTTACGAAGAAGAATAGCCGCAGGGACTGAATATAATAATTCTTATGTTAAAAAATTAATGGAGGCTAAGGGAAAGACTCCAGTGGACGCTGGTAAAAAATACTTCGAGGATCGGAGGGCAATTGACCTTGCGGCAGAAGAAGAAAAGAACACACCAGAGGCAAAAAGAGCCGCAAAAAACGCAAAGAGGCAAGCCGCCCGAGCTGAAAAGAGAAGGAGTAAGGAAGAAGCTGCGAAGCATGAGGCGATAATAGCTGCCAAAACTGAGGCTTTGAAGGCTGCTGCTAAAAGAGCGAAAGAGGGTTGATTAGTTCGTTACACAAATAATTAAATGGCAAATAGGAACTACAAGGCGACAACTCAGGTCCCCCAACTCACTGAGATTGATAGTGAGGGGGATAGTCTCCTTAATCTTTTCGATCAGGAGAATGCTGATATCAACCTTTTCAACTTGGTTGACGATGAAATGATTCGTCTTGCTGGTTCTAAGTTTAAATTTTATAAGTACTATCAAACGGATGATTTCGACCCAGTTTACATGGAATCTCGTAATAAGCCTATAGCTAAAGAAGCCATTGTAGTTCATGGTCACTACGATCCTATTTCCATGAGTGAGGAACTTACTCAGTTCGGTATTGAATTAACTAATGATCAACTTTTTACTTTCAATAAGAGTTACATAGAAAGAAGATTGGGGAGATCGGTGATCCCTGGAGATGTAATTAAACCTTTTTTCCAAGATCAAAACTATGAAATCTTTGAAGTTGTGGAAGACAGTTTTGAAGTCTATGGAGTATATCATTTAGTATGCTCTGCTAAACTCCTCCGTGATGCTCCTGATGTTCAGGACACCCCACTTACGGAGGTCAGTGAAGAACTTGGGGGCTACGCAGGAATAGATGACTAAGTATACATATGTAGATAATAATGGGTTACTCACTAGTTGGGATGCTTCTTCTTACGAAAGTAGAAGTAGTAGGTGGGATACTAGAGAAGGAGATGTTCGTAAACTAATTTATGAAATGACTCAAACTAAACAAAATATCTCTTTTATTTATAAAGAAAGCTTACGCTCTATGATTGCATCTTTTAATGATGTAGGATACATGGACTCTGAGGAAAAGTTTAATGATATTAAATGTGTTCATGCGAATGCTGAACGAGCTATTGCTAAATTAAAACAAGAGAACAATATTATTCTTCCCATCCTATCCATAGCTCAGACTGTCTCGGATAATGATAATACAAGACAGAAGAATGAAAGTCTTCTAGTTCATGAGAAACTTTGGGATGCTGAGAAGCATAGAGCGATTAGAGTTCTTAGTTTAGCCCCCAGGGCTGTTAATATTAAATACCAATTAAATATTTGGACTAAGTATATGGCAGATATGGATCAGATTTTAGAACAAATACGGTTAAAGTTTAATCCTGAGATGCAAGTTCCTACTAAGTTTTCTACTTTAGCAAAGGCTTATTTAGATTCTGAAGAGGCTATAGGACAAGTTACTGCTACAGACAAAGAAGATCGCATCCTCAAGAAGCAAATGAGTATAGTTTTGAGAACTTATATTCCTAATCCTAAATTCTTATTCACTTCGACTGGGGAGATTGAGGAATTTAAAAATCAAACTACTCTCTAATGCCTGATATTTGTGTAGCAACTACCGCAGCAACTTGTGGGCACTCTCAAACGGGAAGCAGTAGAGTGTTTGCGGACGGTAGAGGCATATGTAGAGTGAATACAGACTCTGGAGGGGGCATAATTACAGGTCCTGGATCTCCAAAAGTTTTTGTAGAAGGGGATAATATATCTTTACCAGGAGATGCTATTACACCGCATGGAAACTATCCTCACGCTTCTCCAACGACTGTGGCTGGGCAAGAAAAAGTAACAGCGGCTGGGTAAAAAAAGTTTTCACAAAATCTTACCACCTTTAGTACATAATACAGGAAGGAATTAGTTATATGAAAGTTGTAAAAAATGATAGTCTTCAAACATTCGCTGTTTACTTCAACACAGAGAAGGGTTGTAAGGAGAGATATATGAAGCCTGGGGAAAGTCTTGTAGTTCCCGATAGCTACATTACAGAACAAATTAGAACGATGCATAGACGCAGAGTTTTTAAGATTTCCAATGCTTAGGAGATAAAAAATGGTCAATTATGTTAGCCCTGGTGTTTACACCATTGAAAAAGATATTTCAGATTACGCCCCGTCAATCAATACTTCTATTGTTGGAGTAGTTGGTTTTGCTTCTAAAGGTCCGACTAATAAGGCTACCTTAATTACTAGTCAAAATAACCTTCTTAGAACATTTGGTGAACCCGCCGAGGCTATAACTGGTCAAGGAATTGAAGGTTCCCTTGAAATTTTAGAACAAACTAATAGTCTGTACTATGTAAGGGCTGCTACTAGTGATGCTGCTGATGCATCTGCTATTATGGGACTCGGTTCTTGTCCTGCTGTTTTAGTATCGGGTGTAGATACTTTTGCTACGGGAGAAGGCTTTGGTGTGTTGAGTGCCCTTACTTTGAGAATTCAAGTGTATGATAACGCTGGGGTGGCTCAATTTACTGACAATTCTAGTGCAGGTAAGGACTTTGTTATTCCAGCAGGAACTGCTACTAGCCAAGGTGAAGCCATCAGAAAGGTTGTTGGTGGAGGCTTAGATGCTGATAAGATTGGGTGCTTCTTTGATGGAGCAAGAACTGCTGACACTGATGCTACAAATCTTGCTTTGTCGGGTGCCATTGTTGGAAGTTTCGCAGGATCAGGTGCTTCGATTGGCGTGTCTGCTGTTAGCTCAACTACTGCAACAGGAACTAGTTTCCCAGGAACCGCTGGTGTTTCTGCTTTAAGAGCAACAGCTGCTGCTAGTGGAGCGACTGCTTATGGTGCTTCTGGAAACTATGCTTCTGCTGTAAGAGTTTATGGGGGCAGTGTACTGACTACAGGAACTAAATCTGCTGCATATAAAATTGAGTCTCTGTATCCAGGTGCGGGATATAATGGGGGTACAAGAACTGATGGAAATGCTAGTGGTAATAGTATTACTGTTAATGATTTAGGTTCACAAAACTTTGATGTAATTGTTAATGAAAATGGTGTGGGTGATGAAACCTTCAAGTGTAGTTTCGTTGGGTCTGGTTCCTTTATTGAGGATGTTATTAATACTGGTGAAACAAATACTACTTCTGATACTATCAAAGGTAACTTGGTTAAAGATGATGCAGACGCTACGGCAGCAAAGCTAACAGACTACACGGGCCTTTTAGGCACTCTAATGGGTACGACTCTTTTCCAAATAGATTATCAATGGTTAGATCCTTTTGCTAATCCTACTGGAACAGGGACTGCTGAGGCGCTGTCCGAAAACTCAGATAATGCTTCTAGATTCAACAAGCTTGTTGCTTCTACAAATACTAATATGGCTGGTGGAGACAATGGTGATGGTGCAAGTGATGCTGATGCTGCGGCCACTGCTTTGATTGGAAATGCCTCAGTTGAGCCTAAGACTGGGATGCAGTCTCTAGATGAGCAGGTACTGAATATAGGAATTGCTTTAGTTCCTGGAGTTGCTAACCAATCTGTTCAAAATAATTTAATCACTCTTGCTGAAACTACTCAAAACTTCTTAGCTCTTGTGGCTCCCCCTTATGCAATTGGAACTGTGCAGGATGCTATTGATTGGAGTAACGGCAAGTCTTCTAGCACTGCTGGGTCTCGGACTGCTTCGATTAATAGTTCTTACGCTGCTGTCTACTGGCCTTGGGTTAAAGTATTCAGTGTCTTTGATAGCAAGGATCGTTGGCTAGATCCTACAATCTATGGTGCGCGGCAAATGGCCTTCACTGATGCTGTGGCTGATAGTTGGTACGCTCCTGCTGGATATCGCAGAGGTAGGCTCACAAAGCCTACGGAAGTAGAAGTCAAACTGAACCAAGGTGATAGAGACAGTCTTTACAGTGGTGGAAATGTTGTTAACCCAATTGTTTCCTTCCCACAGCAAGGCATCACGATCTTCGGTCAACGAACTACTCAACGCAGTCCCACAGCCCTAGATAGAATTAATATTCGTAGACTCATGATTTACATTCGCAAGGTTATTCTCCTTGCAACTCAACGATTTGTCTTCGAACCAAATGATGAGTTCACTTGGTCACAAATTGAAGGTGTTCTTAATCCCTTCCTCGATGATATTCGTAGAAGAAGAGGAATCACTGAGTTCCGCGTTGTGTGTGACGAAACTGTAAATACTCCTCTGAGAATTGACCGTAACGAACTCTGGACTAAGGTTCTCATTAAACCTACTAAGACGGCAGAGATCCTCATTTTTGAAATTAACCTGACCAATCAATCGGCTCAGTTAGGGAGCTTATAAGGAACTAATAAATGGCAAAATCTTATTACAAGGAACGATACGGAAGAACTTTTACCCCAGGTAAAGGTCTTCCTACAATCTCTACTGAATTAGATTCAGTACGAGCATATCAATTTGAAATTCATTTCTTCGGACTTCCCGCAGATGTTTCGAATCAGTCTGATCTCACTCTAGCTGCTAAAAAAGTTACGGGTATAGAGATGAAGAATGAAGCTATCGTTATTGATAGAGTTAACGATAAGGTTTTCTATCCTGGTAAGACTACTCCTGGTGAACTTAGTGTGGACTTTGATAACCTGTATCTCAGAGAATCTGCTTCTGATCTGTATCGCTACTTCCGTCATACCTATGATCCTCTTACTGGAGAAATGACGAAGAGCGCACAGCCTGGAGGTGGTGCTGGTAAAACTTTTAAAGCTGAAAGAGTAGAGGTGATTATGCTGGATAACTCTCTGGAACCACACTCGACGGTTGAGCTTTATGGAGTATACCCAACCTCATGGTCTGCTGCTGAGTTTAATTATTCAACAAATCAGTTTCATCAACTGACTGTGAACTTCAAGTATGATTTCATGAATGTATATAACTACGCTAACCCAACTACTTAATAGGGTAGTTACCTAAATATTAAAGGCCCAGTCTGATAGTACCAACAGACTGGGCCTGTTTTTACTTATCTATAATGAAATATGGACTACTTTTTAGAATTATTGAAAAGCTACGACAAACTTAAGAAGAGAAAGTTTAAGCTTACTTATATTACGGAAGCGCAAGATAAGAAAAAGAAACCTGATAATGGAAAATCTACTCAGGAGGATATGGATGCTCAAAATAACAAAAATGCAGAAGCACTAGCATTAGAGGTTGTAAAGGCAGGGCCTCAGCAGCCTTTTAATGATGAATATAAAAGAGGAGGACAACCCCCCTACGCTTATTTTTCTAAGACGAAACAAGAAGTTCAATTGATGGGTGGCCCAATGGGGTCTCGCGCAGGAAGGGTTGCAGATGCAGCCGGAAATCCTGATGTATCCTCTGATGCATGGAAAAAATTAGTTAATTTTTTTAAAGATGGAAAAGATGATGAGTTACTTAGACAACAAGAGGATGAAATACTCTTACAGCAGAGATTAGATACTTTAGGTTCTTTAGTAGAGAGTGATCCTGAAAGATTTCCTGAATTAGCTCAAGATATTGTAGCATTAGAAAAGGAAAATAATCAACAAATAGATGAGTTATGCCGTAAGCAGGTACTACCAATCCATATTTGTAAAGGAGATCTTAATACACTTCAATATATTGGAGGTTCCAATGCTAAAAGTTTAGAATCAAAACTGTTTAATGGAACAGGCTTTATTGGTTTTGATGAAAATGGCAAGATGGTAAGAGAACAAATTGGAGAGGGTGTATTTGCTGATACCTTTCAAACTAATTTACAACTATTAGAGTTACTGGAGAAAGGAAAGCCTGATTGTGATCAAGTAAATAAGAGAATGGGATTAGTTGGTAAAGGTAAAGTAGTTCTTTTTACTGATCCTGATGGTCAGGCGGGTCCTATGGAGTTGGGTGAGGGGGGTGTTGTTGTGGATAAGGGGGGTCTTCACCAAACTATGATCGACATCTTCACTAAGTCTGGGTGTACTATTGAATCCTACGAATTTAAGGGATCAACGAATTCATTAAATGAGACTAAGGGACGCTTTAATGAACACTTTATGGGATTAATAACCCGTGTATACTCAGCGGTTCGTGGGAATCCAGGTGCTACTCCTAAAGAGAAATCCGATCTCTTAAAACCTATACTTGATGGGTTTGAACAGGATATGAAAAGCACTCTCGCCTCTCTACAAGAGTTTGCAGGACAAACTCCTATGGCCGTCCAAGCCATTGTGCTTGAATCATATCCTTTGATGGAAGAAATTCATAGTGAGCTTCAGTCCTTAACGGAAAAGGAAGGAGTTAAAAACCTAATAAGTCAAATGTATGTGCAGATGGGGGGGTTACTAAAAGAGCTTCAAGCAGATAATATTATTGCAGGGGGAACAGCGCAAAGGCTAGGAGGTAAAGTAGATAACTTCTTTGTGTATACAGGAGATGATGGGTTAGCTAGAGCCCAACAGAACGCTGGCTCCCTTGGACTACTTCCTGAAGATGTTGTTACGAGAACTCCTGCTGAATTATATAACAATGCAACAGAAGCACTAAAGCCTGAAATTGAAAAAACATTAACTAGACAAGGCTTCCCTGCCGATACATGGGAAGAGGTTATTCCTAACCCTGATTTGGAAGAATTTATTCCTAACCCTAAGTATAAGGAAGGTTCTGATGCTGATGAAGAAATTCCTAATCCTAAGTACAATCCAGATGCGCCAGAAACTCTTCCAAATCCTAACTACACCCCAGTAGAATTACATCTCTTGAGTGCAGGAAATAAATTATCGGTAGGAAATCAAATCAAGTTTGGGGATCTTTCCCTTAATAGAGCTATGGATATAGCTATGGGGAATCCAATTACTGGTAGCTCTCCTCCTGAGAACGAAGATGCATGGTACTCCAAGCTTGATGAGTCTTTAGGATTTACTGCCGCAGAAACAGGGAGGATTTCTAACCCTGTTCTGGAACAACCTGAAACTATTCCTAATCCAGATGCGCCAGAAGAGGTTATTCCTAATCCTGACTATGATCCAACGGCTCCAGCAACAGTAAGAGGTGAAGAGGGTGGTTCACTTGCCACATATTTTGGGTCTATACAAAAGATGTATAAAGCTTGTGATACTATCTCTCAACAAGCACAGTATACAGGTACTGATGGACAGATTACACTTACTAATCCTTCTCAGGTTGCACTACAACTTCAAAGTGTAGCATTAGGTAATTTTGAGTATGGGGGTGAAGGTTCTAATTTTTATAATGCTTGTACAAGAGAAATTCCTAATCCTCATGGAGATGATCCTAAAACTATAAGAGAAAGAAAGCTTCTGGACGGTGATACACCTGAAGCAAAAGGAAATAGAAAGAAGGCTAGTGAAGCTTTAAAACGAGATTATTTATCTTATCGTTTGAGAACAGATTACATGGGTAATGATCCTGTCAAAAGAGCAGGAGCTACTAACGCTCTTTGTCGTATGGCTGGTGCTACCATCATGGAGATGTCCGAAATGGGACAGATAGTAACCGAAGAGGCTGTGGGTGCTGAACCCCTTGTTATAAATCAAAATGATATTCTTCGTGGTCTAGGGAAAGCAAGAAAATCTAAGGATCTCCTCATTGAATTTGAGGGTAGCACTCAGCACCTTACCTTTAAAGTGAAGGGACAAGATGGGAAGACGCACGAAATTACTTATTCAACTAACTTAGAGAGGCAAAAAGATAGACCCGCTATGACAGGACATATCAAAAAAGAAGCTGCTGCCAAAGTTGGTAGAAGAATTGATCCTCTCCAGCCCAGAGTTAAAGAAGATACTCTCTATCAATTCCTTCAAGGCCAGATGAGTCTCTTAGAGAAAATTCTCAATCAACCCAAGCGTAGTCAGGTTCTTTAAGCAGATCATCAAATAGATATATTCTATATATTTTCTCTTCTTTATGTATTTCTATATAATTATTAGATTGATATAAAATATCATAGGGTACGATGGCTAATGTTTGCTGCCTATCTTGTTTAAATATTACCATGGGTATCTTCTGGCATTTTTGCGAATCTTTTTCACATTGATCTATAAATTTCCAGAAGTCCGAACTATAATTATATAAACTATATAAGTTTTCCTTATTGTATCCTTTTTTACACTCTATACAATACTTAAAGTTTTGTGGTGTAATTAAATCCCCATAAATTTTAAGGTGATCTGGAAGAGTGTGGGTTGTGGCGAATGCACCAGACCCAGGAGTTCTTGAAAATTCTGTGGTGTTGAATCTATCATTGAATAGCTTGGCTATGGACCGCTCAAAGGTTGAGCCCTTAGCCCTGCTGTTTACCCTCTTTTTTTTCTTTAACGCAGAAATATCATAATTATCTTTCATAATTGGTTCTCTGTACTATAATAGTAAAATGGATCCCGATCAGACAAACATTAAACTAGATGTTAGTAAATGGAGAGTCCGTGTTGATGAACGGAGTAAAAATCGTATGAAACTACAAATTAAACTTTCGAAAGATGAGGCTTTAGCCTTTAAAAACTTTGCTGATGTTTGCAAACCAGCAGATATTACAGACGATGATTTTATTAAGACCGTTTTTATTACGGGTATTGAATCATTGAACAAGCAACTTGCGGAGATGGTTCAGACCTACGCTGTTGAGAATAAAGAGGAATTGGCGGCTTCTGGAATTACCGTTTTTGAGGATGAGGATGGGGATATCAAACTAGCTGAGACCGCAAGGTTAGAGGATGAGTTATCAGGAACCCCTTCCTTTGATGTTATTAAAAAAGATAGCAAAGAACAGAATGATTTTGTTGACGAACGGAACGCAGAAATTCGTAAGCATGTAAAATGATGTACCAATTAAGGTTCCTTAAAAAGGAAAACGATTTAAATAAACTTATTAAATCGAATAAGAAAACTAAACAACCCATTAATATTTTATTTGTGTCTCTTTGGGATAAGTTTTCTGAGTCGTTGGTATCTAAACTCAAAACTAAATATGGGGGGTCCGAGACCGGACTACCACTATATATTGTGGATAGCTTTCATATGCCACATAGTTTTGTTATTTATAACACTACCAAGTTGCCTCACTTAGTAAAGTATTCCCGTAAGGGAGTACAGTCTGAGGATTATCTTCCGATGATCATGAAAACCTTAAAGGTTATATAAAATCATCCTTTTTTCTCTCAATATAATTTTCAATCTTCTTGTTGTACTTTTTCTCTCTAGTATAGAGAAGCTTTAGGTTGTTAACAATAATGGTTGTAAAATAATTGAAGGCAGTTCCTTTGCGTGGTTTAAAATTCTTAACGGTCTTAAGGACTAGAGTAAAACATTCTTGACGCGCATCATCAGGGTTCACCTTGAAGCGAAAGGAACCTATGATGTTGCTTATTAAAAGGTCGAATAAAGAAACCAGATCATCCTCGTAAGTTTTCGGATCTTCCTGGTATAATAGGATGATTTCTTCGAACCTTTTGTTGTCAATATAGTGATTTTTCATACTTTATTATAGCCATGTTTGATTTAGCAAAACTTTACGAGGGTCATAAAACCCTTGGAGATAACACTTTGTGTGCTGGGTGTTCCATTTTAGAGAAAAATAAACCGTGTCATTCGGTTATGGACCATGAGGATTTAAAAGAATCTCCCGTACTTTTCTTATCAGACTCTCTTAGGTACAAGCTTGGGTCTATTACTGCGTTCTCCTCCGCTGAATTTAATCTAATTCGTGAAATTTATAAAGAGAGTTTAGCATTAGCTGCTTCTGTTAAATGTCCTTCAGTGAGAGATGCAGATATGAGTCCTGTCAATTTGGGTTTGTGTCGCATTCATATGGAGGCTACCATAGATAAGGTAAAGCCTAAACTCATCTTCGCTTGCGGAAACCTTTCTATGAAGATGCTTATTAAGAAGAGTGGTATAACAAATAAGAGGGGGAAGTCTTACGAATTTAGTACGGCTTTAGGTCATAAATGTGTGGTTGTTCCCATCTTTCATCCTTACTCTTGTATTAAGGAGCCTCGTCACATTCCGTTGTTCCGTAAGGACATACAGAATGCGTATGAAAAATACATTTTAGGAAGAAAGAGTGAGGGGGACTTTTCTTATAAAGTTATCACTACAATTCAAGCTGTTAAAGACTTGGCGCAAAGTTTGAAAGACACAAACACAACTGTTGCTGTTGATACGGAGACAACAGGACTGAACTTCCTAACGGATAACATCATGACCATTTCTCTTACTACGAGAGATAATACTTGGGTCATCCCACTCGATCATAAGGATAGTCCTTTCAAGAAGGGGGAACCTCATTATGCTAGTGTTTGGGTGGCGTTACGCCAAATCTTAGAAAACCCTAAGAACAAGAAGGTATTTCATAATGCTAAGTTTGACCTTAAGTTCCTAATTAACTACGGAATCTATACTAAGAATGTGTGGGACACTAAGATCATGCATCACTTATTGGATGAGAATATGCCCAAGAGTTTGATGGATCTTACTAAATTATATTTCGCTAACGAGTTGGAGGATCTTTAGAACCCCTCTCCTCCCAGCCATTCCTGCGCTTCTGCCGCTTTTGCTGCCATTTCTGCTCTTCTGGCTTTGCTGGCTTTGCTGGCTGCTGTTCTTTGTGTACCTGCTTTTTTCTCTTCTGCCGCTTTTGCTGCTATGTTTGCTCTTCTGGCTTCGTGATGATCCCCTTTTTTCATTGACTTTTTGTATTGAAAGATAGATTGTTTTGGTGGGTCTGGGTTTGTATGAAGGATAGATTTGTTTGCTGTTCTTTGTGTACCTGCTTCTTTTCTACCTTTAGGCCCCCGTTTTCTATCTTCTTTAGCCCTAATAGCTTTAGGGGTATGTCTTTTCAAACCTTCCAGAGCCTTGGCACCTCCAAAACCTTTTACTTCAGCTATAAGAGCGCCCATACTTCTATAAGTATTCCAAATTGATTCCCCAACTTGGTTTGCTATTTGTTCCTCCACTTTCTCCTCTTCCTTCTCTTTCTTCCCTTTTCTGTCCTTCAGGGCTTTTTGTAGTTTGTGTCCAGCAGTCATTCCCGCAAGTGCCCCTACCGGCCCTCCAGCCACCGCACCTCCTACACCTCCACCCACTACGGCTCCCAGCACCCCTTCATTAATTTCTTTGTAATTTTTCATAAGTAAGACCCCTCTAAGCTCTATTATATAGTCATGTTAACTATAGACAACCCAAAAAAATTTGATTGGGCGAACATGGATCTATCCGACTGTTGCGAGGGCAACGCGATGGATACTTACTTTACCCTTAAGCTTTTTGATCTTATCATGGAAAAGCTGGGGGAAGAACCTGTCATGAAACTCATTGAGAATATTGTGATGCCTTCTCTTGAAACTTTCGCAGAGATGGAGTATAATGGGTTGGATGTGGATCTTGATACATTAGGTTGCGTAGGCAATCAACTGCGGTCTACTAATATGGATGAAGAAGATTTCCTTTATAGTTGTAGGGGGGTTATTAAGACCGATAATCTTTCTTCTAATAATGATCTAATTGAGATTCTTTATACCCGAGACGGCGGTGTAGGATTATACCCTCCTGATAAAACTGCAAAAGGCAAACCTTCTGTGTCTGCTCCTACTCTTAAACTTCTCCTTCAACATATTGATGAGGAGCTAGAGAGGCGTGGGTAGGTGGCAATATCGAGATGAGGGGAAGCGTATCAGCAAGTCTGTTGTAGCAGACAAAACTAAGGAAGAATTAGTAGAGGCTAAGAAATTCCTGAAGGGGTTACTGGATCTTCGTAAGTCTGAGAAGCTAACCAAGACTTATATTGAGGGTACTAAGAATGCTATAGCGTATAATGAGAAGAATAAAGTCTTTGTGGATTTCCGCTTTGATGGCACCGCAACGGGAAGGCTCTCTTGCGCTGCGTACACCGCTCAGAAATCCATGGGAGTATCTTTCCATACCTTACCCCGTGAAACAAAAAACAACATCAGAAGCCTTTTCAAAGCTCCTGGTGACTGGGCATTTATTGCTGCTGATTATGCGGCTATGGAGTTGCGAGTCTTGTCTCACATAGCGAAGGAGGGTAATATGCAGACTGCCTTTAACCAGGGTGCAGACCTACATACTTATACTGCAAAGCTTCTGTTTAATAAGGATAGAATTACTAAGCAAGAACGACAAATCGCTAAGACTGTATCATTTCTTATTGTATATGGAGGAGGAGCTTTCAATTTAAGTGAGACTGTGGGCATTCCTATTAAACGAGCGGAGAAAATTATTAAGGACTACGAGAATGTATATCCTGGGATTTTTGAGTACATGGAGTTTGTTAATAATTTCATTAAAGCCAATGGATATGCATACACTATCTTTGGGAGGAAACGGAACCTTCCTGATGTGTATAGTCGTGAACGATCAGTAGTTAATCGAGCGTTGCGCCAGGGGTTGAACTTTACTATCCAAAGTGCTGCCTCAGATATTCTTTTATCTTCTCTGTTGGGAGCTTCTCGGAGATTTAAAGAAGCAAATCTCCAAGCTCGACCTGTGGCTACGGTGCATGATTCTATTGAGATTGTGTGTCCACAAGAAGAGGTGAAGGAGGCTCTCACTCTTCTCTACGATGAAATGGTTAACTATCCTACGATCAAGAACATTTTTAATATTAAATTTGATATTCCCCTCGCTATTGATGCAGAGGTGGGGAACTCTTTCGGGGATGGAAAAGTTGTTGAGTTTTCTGGAGGAGTTCCTGTACTATGAAACGATGTAATAAGTGTTTGCAAGAATTAGATGATTCCAAGTTCGGTTTTCATAGTGCGTCTAACTACCTAAGACCAGAGTGCAAAAAGTGTAATAACAAATTAGCTAAAGAACGAAGAGATCTATATAAGAAACAGGGCAGTCCCCCTACAAAGCATACTTGTCCTATTTGTTTACGGAAAGAGGATGAGGTGTCAGGTTTGGGGGGTAAGAAGTTGGGTCCTTGGGTTCTTGACCATGACCATAAAACAAAAGAATTTCGTGGGTGGTTATGTCATCCATGTAATCGGGGTCTAGGCGGGTTCAATGATGATATTACTAAGTTAACAAGGGCTAAGAAGTATCTTCATCATACTAAGTGGTGGCAAGTTTGGAAGTAAATGAAAAGGGTATTGAGAGTTGTTAAAGCTTTTTATTGTTGGTGCAGAGGGGGTTGCCCCGTTGCGTTAACTGCGGACGAGCGGTTAGCTATTTGTAAAAAATGTACACACTATAGATTAGAGAGGTGCGTCCTTTGTGGGTGTATACTAAAGTATAAAACTAAAATGGAAACTGAGAAGTGCCCCTTAGAAAAATGGTAATATGAAAACACTTGTGATTGGAGACTTACATTTTAATGATAAGCCTATGGGTATGTTAGATGCTCAGAAGGAAGCGATAATTCAAATTTGTAAGGAGAACGCTGATTGTTCCAAGGTTATCTTCTTGGGGGATTTGATGATGCATAGGCACCCCAGACCCACTGTTTTGTTAGCTTTGAAAGAGGTTATGGATGAGGTAAGTAAGATACAACAGATTTATATTCTAAGAGGAAATCATGATAGCGTAAATAAATCTGATGATGGGAGTACGATCCTTAGTATGCTTGAGAAAGATATGGTGTGGGGCCACCGTCAGGTAAGAGTAATAACTAAAACTTGGATTGATAAAGTAAATAAGTGGGTATTTATTCCACACTATGAAGATGATGAAAAAATTAAAAGCGATCTTAGGAATGTCCCTGAGAATTATATGGTGTTTGGTCATTTTGGGTACAATGGGGTGCTTGATTGTGCTGGGGATGCTGATTTTGGGGTTACTTTATCCGATTTTAAAAATCCAACAATTCTTGGGCACATACATAGAGAAAGCCATGAAGAAGGAGTCTCCATCCTCGGAACCCCCTACTCCACCAACTTTGGAGAAGCCGGAAAAGATTGCTACTACGGTATCCTTACTGGATCAGGCTTGGAAAAAATACCAACAGAAGGAGGACCAAGACACTTAGTAATGGACTATGACAAGGTAGAGGAGAATTTGGATTGGATTAATGCAGAAACTTCTCCTCCTAACTATACCCTCTTACGAATTAATATAAATACAATCAATGAAGATCAAGATCAGGTTACTACTTTGTGTGATTCCATTACTGCTCCCTTTGTGGAGATTAAATATAAGCCTCTTCTAGATGAAAAAGAAGAGTTTGAAACAGATAATAAAATTTTTACTACTGCAATTAATGATGAGTTGATCGAGCATTATATAAATTCTAGTAATGCTTCTATAAATAAGGCCGATCTTCTCTCTGGTTTAAAATTGATTCATGAAAATCAACAAAATAGAGATACATAATTTTTATTCTATAAAGAATGTAAAACTCAGCTTCGATAAGTATAAAGGAATTGTCCTAATAGAAGGAAAAAATAAGGACACAGGAGGATCTAACGGATCTGGGAAGAGTGTTCTTATTGAGGCTGTGGTATGGGGCCTGTTCGGGAGGACTGTTCGTAAGTCTACGGAGGAGGCACTAATAAATAATTCAGTAAAGAAGGGTTGTTTTGTACGAATAACTCTTAACGATGACATTGTAATAGAAAGGGGTAAGAAGCCCGTCTTCCTTAAAGTTTTTAAGGGAGATAAGGAACTAACCAAGGAGAATGCATTAAAAACTCAAGCATTTGTTGAGGAGTTACTTCAAACTAACTACAAAGTGTTCTTAGCATCTACAATCTTTGGCCAGCAGAACAATATAGAGTTCATTAATGCTACGCCTGAGGATAAACGAACCATCATTAAGAATTTCCTGAATCTAGAGGAGATTTTTTCTCTTAGAGAGTCGGTTAAATATCTTAAGTCTTCTTCGTCTCAGACCGTGAAGAAGCAAGATGCTATTATTAACGAGCATGAGAAAAGCATTAAGTCTTATGACAAGGAACTAAAGAGCCTTGAAAAATTACGAGAGGAGGTAGGGGGGAAGTACGATGAAGATGCTTTGTCCTTGTCCCTTAATGATGTAATAAAATTAGAGTCTGATAATCAGACGCATGAGTGGATGGTAGTAGCCAGTAAAAAAGAGATCGCTGGTCTGGAAGAAAGGATTCAGCATCTCCTTTCTAGATTGGAACATCCTGATGATGAGGAGTGCTGTGAGATGTGTGGCCAATCTGTCGATGTTCCCTTTCACCCTAAACGAATCTCTCTTGAGATTGAAGAGTGCAACGGGTGTATTGAAAAATACAAGGAAGACATAAGAAGAGAAAAGGAACTAATACAACCAGTTCCTATAAGTTCCTCCGAGTATTATCAAATCATTGAGTACAACCAACTCAAGAAGGAGTCCGAGACCTTTACGGATATTAAGCAAGGTACTTTAAAAAAGATTCAGGAAGCTCATGACATCAAGCAAAAGTATAACAGCCAGTATGAGATAATGAGGTTTTGGGAGAAAGCTTTTTCCGAATCAGGTATAATTAAGTACATCATTAAAAATGTGTTAGATTATTTTAATTCTAAGGTAAACTTTTATCTCTCTCACCTATCCCAAGGTAAGTTTTTCATTGAGTTTAATGAGGAGCTTAAGGAAACTATCACTCATAACAAGCAGAGAATTCATTATATGTCGTTGTCGGGAGGAGAGAAAAAGAAAATTAGTTTGGCTGTAATGCTAGGACTTCAAGAGCTTTTAAAGATATCTCACAATCAAAAAACTAACTTGATGTTTTTTGATGAAGTAGCTGAGAATTTAGACAGAGAAGGGTTGGATGGGCTCTACATATTATTGTCAGAATTAAAGAAAGACAAGAGTTTATTCGTCATTACACATAATAATTATCTTAAATCTTTAATGGAAAATAGTAAGACTATTACTATGATAAAATCTAAAGGAATATCTAAACTGATTGGAAAATAGTTATGGCAAACACATCTTTGAATGAAATTGGACAAGAGATTTTTGATAGTAGATATGCTTATCCAGGCGAGTCTAAGTGGGCTGATCGGGCGAAGGTTATTGCTAAAACCATAGCGTCTGCCGAGAGAGATGAAGATAAAGAAAAGGTAGAGAAAGCTATCTACGAAGCTGTTGGATCTGGGGATCTTATTCCTGGAGGTAGAATTATTTATGGGGCTGGTAGAAATAGAGGTAATCACAACCTCCTTAACTGCTTTGTTATTATTCCTGAGGACTCTGTGGACTCCATTGGGCAGACCGTTAAAGATATGTACAAAATTTCTTGTGCGGGAGGAGGGGTAGGATTTAATGTATCCAAGATTCGTCCCAAGGGAGATCATATTGGGAGTGTAAATAACTCACATCCAGGAGCGGTTTCAGTTCTTCAGATGATTAATGAGGTGGGTAATCATGTTCGTGCTGGAAAGAATAGAAGGACAGCACTTATGGGTATTCTTAATATTACTCACCCTGATTTGCTTGAGTTTCTTTCCGTTAAGTTGGATCAAGGAGAGTTAAATAATTTTAACATTTCTGTAGCTATTACTAACAGATTTCTAGAAGCAGTAGAGTTGAATGAGGATTGGTACTTTTCTTTCAACAATAAAGAGTATCATTCTTATGAGTTAACTCGTCACAGTCTACATACTCAAGAAATTATTAGCGTTGTTGCTCAGGATGAAGAAGATGCTCTGGCCCGTGCTGAGAATTTTTATAAGGAAAATTGGGAAGATACCTTTACTTGTAATGGTCAGAATGATATTAGGGCGCGAGACTTATGGGATATGATCTGGAAAAATTCAGTCGAGTCTGGTGATCCTGGAATTTATAATATTGATTTAGCAAATAGTTACACTAATGTTTCATACTTTGAAAACCTGGATTCAACGAATCCTTGTGGAGAGATTTCACTACCTTCTTACGGAAACTGTTGTTTGGGTAATATTAATCTTAGCAATATGGTTCTTGCTGACGGTACTGATTTGGATTGGAAGCGTTTGGCTAAGACTGTCAGAACTGGAGTCCGCTTTTTAGATAATGTTCTGACAGTTAATACTTTTCCAACGGACGAGTGTAAAAAAGTTGGTGAGCGGTCTAGAAGAATTGGTTTGGGGGTAACTGGACTTCATTATATGCTTATTAAATTAGGTTTGCGATATGGTAGTGAGTCTTGTTTAGAATTTCTTGAAAGATTGTTCAGTACTATCCGAGATGAAGCATATAAGATGTCTATATACTTATCAAGGGACAAGCAACCATTCCCAGAGTTTAACTATCAAAAATATCTTGAAGAAGACTTTGCAAAGACTCTCCCAGCCCGTATTAGAATGCTTATCAAGCGATACGGGATTCGAAATGCTGTCATGCTTACTATTCCTCCTTGCGGCACTATCTCAATGCTCCACGGGGTTAGTTCGGGTATTGAGCCTATCTTTTCTGCTATGTATAATCGGCGTTATCGGCATAATAATACTTGGAAGGAAAAATTAGTTGTTGACCCCCTCTTCCGAGAATATTTCGAAGAGGATAAATCGTTGGAGTGTTTCATCGGAGCCTATGATGTTAAACCCGAAGACCACATTCGGGTCCAAGCGACTATACAAAAGTTCATTGATTCCTGTATCTCAAAAACAATCAATCTTCCCGCCACAGCCACACCTGAAGAGTTTTCTCAAGCGGCTCTGGACTATGCTCCATACCTCAAAGGTCTTACGGTGTATAGAGCGGGGGCTAAAGAAGGTGAGCCTCTTGAGGCTATCCCTTTAACAGAGGAGAATATTGAGAAACATATGACAGTTTTTGTAAATACTGCTCTGGCAAGTGGAGATAAGTGTTCCTTAGCAGGAGGTGAGTGCTAGTGGCAACATACGAATGGGTTTGTAGAGAGTGTAAAATCTATTGGGATAGGGAGTATCGTGTTGGAAAAGCTCCTTCTAAAACTAGATGTCCTGAATGTAGAAAACTCTCTGAGAGATACTGGCAGAATCAGGGTGTGGGAATTTCTTTTAAAGATGATGGAACAGGAAATCAAAAAAATCCAGGAGTCCAAGATTTTCATACTGTAAGACGCAGATATCAAAAATTCTTTAAAGAGGGGTACGATAGAGATTCTGCTAATAGATTTTTGCATAAACAAATTGATGCCAGTAAAAGTGCTATGGATGATGAATCTTTTAGGTATAGATCAGCAACTGTGGATTGGGATAAATTTGCAGAGGTTAGGGGTTTGAAAAAGGTGAGTGATAAAGAGGCTAAAAATAAGTTAGAAAGGTCTCGAAAACTAACTGCTGAGGCGTATGATAGAGCGAACAAGATGGGCTATAAAGACATCGGAAAAACCAACTTAGATATTACAAAACCTAACAAGAACAAATAACAGCCATGGCTTACGATTTTAGTGAGAATATCCAAAGAGGTATTCTCTACCTCCTGAAATCTAATAAAGATTTCTACCTACAGATTGTCAACTTAGTTCAGCCTGATTACTTTGAGTTCCCTTCTCATTCAAAGATTTTTGAGAAGGTTAGAGAACATTATGATAAGTATGGTAAGCTTCCTACGGATGATTTTATTGTTCAGGATGTGAAGCCTACGCTGAGTCCTAGAGAGAATGTGTCGGACTATGAGGATGAGCTTTCTTACATTAATAATGTAGATACTTCAACCACTACCAACACAGAATATTTGTTGGATTTGGTGGAGGGGTTCGCCAAAAAGGAGGCGATGAAATCTGCTATAGCTCAAAGTATTTCGCTAATTAAAGATGACCGTGTTGATGAGGTGGAGGCTTTGGTTAGGAAAGCTCTTCTTATTAACCGAGATGTTGATACGGGACAAAATTATTTCAAAGATATTTTAGGTAGATGGGATAGAATATTTAATAAGAAACAAGAAGAAAAGTATAAGACCTTCCTGCCGTTAATCAATAAATCCTTGGAGGGTGGTTTGGGCTCCAAGGAAATGGCTATGGTGGTAGCCCCTCCGGGGGTGGGTAAATCCTTGTTTTTGGTGAATCAAGGAGTCCACTCTATGATTGAGGGTAGGAAAGTCTTATATGTTTCATTGGAAATGAGTGAGGATAAGATCGCACAGAGGTTTGATTCAATTATGACCTTGGTGCCACAGTTCAAGCTTAAGGATCCTGCTAACCAACTCACGGTTAAGGAACGATTAGATATGTTCCAGAAAGAGTTCCCTGGAAGCCAGTTGGTTATTAAAGAATTTCCTACAAGCCAAGCATCTATTAACACGGTTCGCAACTTGTTAGTTCAATTAAAAAATTATGATGATTTTGAGCCTGATTTGTTGATTATTGATTACTTAGAACTGTTGCGCCCCACTAGGGAGATTCAGCAAGAGTATCAAGCCCAACAGAAGATCGCTGAAGAGTTGCGGGGAGTTGCAATGGAACATGATATCTTAGTGTGGACTGCTACTCAGACGAACAGACAGGGCCGAATGGTGAAGATTATTACAGACGCAGAGTTAGGGGATTCCTATGGTAAGATTAGGACTTGTGATTTTGCCTTATCTCTCAACCAATCCGAAGAAGAGTTTGATCAGGGAACAATGAGGGCGTTTGTTATTAAGTCTCGCAACGGTAGACCCAGGTTTGTGGTGCCCATGGAAGTAGATTATAGTGTTCTCAGAATGTCAGAGGCCGATGAACTCTTTTCAGAAGGCTCCTCTTGAAATCAAAGAAAGCACCCCCCATCCATTCTATGGAAGTATATACGGGAGTAAAAACTTTTAAGATACAACAAAAGGCTTTAACTAAAGATAGTCTTTATGGGTGTGTAGAATTTCCTAAATCTTTATTGACGATAGATCCTAACCAATGTATAGAAGACTATAAAGGAACTCTATTGCATGAAATTTGTCACATAGGGTTTGATTTGTATGGGCTGGGGGATGATGATGATATGCCCCAAATAGGTAACGAATTCCTAACAACTGTCACCTCCAATATGGTTCAACAACTAGCTGGATTAAATAAAGAATTATTTAGGTTTATTTTTGAGTAACCTAAATAAGGTATGAAAGATTTAGAGCTTAAAGATATTATGGACAGGCCCGTTAGGCCCCTTACCTTGTTGTCAGTTTATAGGAATGGTTGGTGGCAGTTCACAACTCCTGTTAATCCTGTGCGTACTGTAGACAACCAAAGTTATTATTTAATTAGTGAAAAATTTGGATTGGGTAGACAAGGAACTTGGAATCCTAAAATACTTGCTAAAAGAGGTTCTCCTGGGGATTACATTTCCCAAGATCAATTTGGTGAGTATGCGTTAGTCACAGAGGGAGAATATAAAAGATTATTTCCGTCACCTAACTTGAATCCTCCGAGTACCCCCACCAACTCAACCCAGCTACAAGATCCAAACTTTTTAACAAATATTTCAAAAAAATCCAACCCTGCTCGACTGTAATAGTACAACGATAAAACTTATACCTCTTAATACGGGATACTAATATGCAGGAATTAATTGAATCACTAGAAGATTTTACTTGGGAAAATTATAAAGACATTAGTGATGCTTTGGTGCGGTTTGATGATCATAGCGTGGAGAATGAGATGTTTCGACAAGCATCTGTTTACTCCTACTATTTCGGATTGATGAGCATGGCTAAGAGAAAGGTTAATGAGTGTAGTGTGGAGATCACTCGCTATGCCGCTAATCTTAGGAAGGTCTCTAAGGGGCAGTCTACTACTAAAGTAACTGCCAAAGACCTTGATGATATTGTCCTTGGTGACACCTACTATACTGAATTGCAGACCAATTTGGATGAGGCTACTTTTAAATATGAAATGCTTAAGGGCCTTGTACGAGCCCTTGAACAAAAAAAAGATATGTTACAACAAATTTCTGCAAATAAACGAGAAGAAACGAAACTATATAAATGATACTACTATCATACACTAACCACTAACTAAAGGAAACTAAAATGGCTATTGATCTTAACGCTCTTAGAGCAAAACACGAACAACTTAACAACCCACAAACGGGTAACAACGCAGACTTCCTTAAGAAGTTCTATCAAATTCCTGAGGGCAGCAACGCTGTTCGCATTCTTCCTTGGAGGGATGATGAGAGGGAATTCTATGCGGAAACTAAGATTCATCGAGTTCCTGGACCTGATGATTCTGTAAAAAATATGCATTGCCGCAAGGTGCATGGTGAGGCTTGCCCAATGTGTGATCTTTACTTTGCTTTGTGGAAAACGGGGCGCAAGGAAGACGAAACTCTTGCTCGCCAAATTAAGCCCCGCGCTCGCTACTATTTGAACATTCTTGCTAGGGAAAGCGGGGATATTAAAATCCTCTCTATTGGGGTAATCCTTTTCAAGAAGATTATTGGTGCGATGCTTGATGAAGACTTCGGGGACATTACTGATCCCGAAACTGGGCACGATTTTAAAATCGTGAAGGAGATGGATGGACAATGGCCGAAGTACGATCAGTCTCAGCCCCGCCCTAAATCATCTCCTCTCGGTAGTAAAGCCGAGATTGCATCCTTTATGGATAGTCTCCATGAAATTCATGAGCTTGTGAAGCTTGAAGAATATGAGGATGTTAAAAAAGCTGCTGCGATTCTTACTGGAGTTGCAGTACAAGGTACTCCTTCATCAGAGACTGAGGAAGTTTCTGATAATGATTACCTCTCTAAATTGCAAAGTTAATTACTTATGAAAAATATTTTTCTAACACTTATTTGTGTTTTTATGTTGGGTACAGGGGTGGTGTCCTGTACGGCTCTTGAGGGGTTCTTCGGAGAAGGCACAGTTTTCACCACTCAGGATCAACTCCAAGAAGGGGAAGAAGGTGCTATTATTCCCTGGGACCAGCTACCTGAGGCTGTGAAGGATAAAATCCCTGAGGGGACTGCTCTTGTCATGGCAAATAAAGATCAGTTAGTTACTGATGCTGCTTATATTCTTGCTGGCGGTGTCTTGGATGGGGATGCTCTTGGTGGCATGATCGACGCTGGTTTTGGTATCGCCAGCACCTTCCTTCCTGGGCTTGCTGCATGGGAAGGTGTGGTTACTCTGTTTAGCCAACGAAAGCGAAAGCATTATGTGAAGGCTGCTAAGGCTATTATCCCCACAGATAAGAATCTGGACTTCGGAGGCGCAGTTGGCAGTATTGCTGCTGCTTTAGGAATGGTACATTCTTCCGAAGGTACGAAAGAAGTTTTTGAGGATGAGGAAGTTTAAAAAATAATTTTTATTCTATAATAGGAAGGCATCTGTTCTGGGTGCCTTCCTTTTTTATTATGGCTAATAAACTAAAAATACTTTGTGCCCCTTCGAATGAGGGGGGCTGCGCCTACTACCGCATTATAGCTCCTTACAAGAAGCTTGAAGAGCTTTATCCTGACCGAGTGGAGATTCGATGGAACAAGAATCCACTAGGTATTAATGAAAAGGATGGCTCTTGGCAACAGGGGTGGGACTTTGAAGATATGAAGTGGGCAGACATCGTATTCACTCAAAATCTCTCTAACTTCGGGGGAAACTACACGGCAAGAATTATTGGAAAAGCTAAAGAATTCGGGAAGTTTGTCCACTATGATACCGATGATTTGCTGACCAATATTTATGAGGGACATAGATTATACAGTGTTTACAAGGAGAAGGGCTTAGAAGATATTACGAAGTTTATATACAGCCACTCAGACCTAGTGAGCGTGACACAGAAAAAGTTTGCTGAACGAGTTGCTCCATACTGTAGTCCTAATAATGCACTCGCTGTTATAAAAAATAGTATAGATTATAATCTCCCGTGCTGGAACATGGAGAAAGTTCCTAGGCCAAAGAAGAACTACTGCCGCTTTGGTTGGGTTGGCGGCATCCATCATGAGCAAGACCTACGATACTTCTCTGGTGTACCTCATTTTGTGAACCAACGAGTGGGGAGGGAGAATTGTCGGTGGGACTTTTACGGACACCCACCTCCCCAAACTCCTCCTGATGACTGGCAGTATGATGTGTGGAGAAAGTATAAGAGCATTATTCTTAGAGGATTTAAAGGAGGCAAGAACTGGGATGTTCATTACGCACAACTCCCTGATAGGTATGGTCAAATGTTTACTCATATGGATGTAGCCCTTGCTCCTCTTGAGATGAATGATTTCAATGATTCAAAATCTGAAATTAAGGTGGCTGAGTGTGGAAGATACAAGATTCCTCTTGTGGCATCTAATGTAGGATCTTATGATGAGTGGATTGTAAATGGAGAAACGGGGTATTTAATTGAACCAGGAAAATCTCATGTTTCAGATTGGACTAGAATATTAACTAAGATGGCTAAAAATCCTGGCTTGGTTAGGGAGATGGGGGAAAACCTCCACACTCTCACGGAACCAGCGTTTGATATGAATAAGGTTGCTAAGGGAAGACTTGATTTATATGAGGAGTTGATGAGTGTCAAAGTCCAAGGTTAGTATTGTAAGTAGTTGGACTCGTCCTGGAGGCGGTACGGTTGCTCACATAAATCTAACTAATTTGTTAAATGAGAATGGGTATGATTGCACATTTTACGGCCCCAATCATTGGCACATAGATAAGTGTAAAGGGGCCTCTATTGAGAAGTGTTTAGTTGGCCCAGATGATATTTTAATTAGCCACTTTATTCAAGTCCCTGCTGAAGTTCGGCCCAAGAAGCATATTTTGTACTGTCATGAAAAAGATATTTTTCCTCTCAAAAATGTTTCTCTAGCACAGTATGATTTGATAGTATATGTAAGTAATTCCCAAAAGGAGTGGCAAGGAGTAAATCATCCTTCTGTAATTATTCCTCCTTTTGTTAAAAAGGTAAATTGGACAAATCCTAAAAATGGAGTAGCTGGGATTATCGGGAGTGTTGATAAAAATAAACAAACTCATGAATCTATTCATAGGGCTGCTAGAGATGGTTTTTCCACAATTAAGCTTTTTGGAGAAGTTACAGATAGGATGTATTTTGAGGAAAAAGTGAAACCTGCGATGGATATTCAAGCTGAGGTCACACTAGAAGGTCATGAGGACGATCCTGAGACCATGTACGGGCAGATCAGTAAGGTCTACCACTCGTCCCTTAGCGAGACCTATGGGCTTGTAGAAGCTGAGTGCAAGCTCGCTGGGATCCCCTTTAAGGGACCTAGTAATGGCCAGGATATTTTAGATAAGGAGGAGATATTAGAACGATGGAAAAAAATCCTAAACTAAGTATTGTAACTGCGTACTACAATAGAAAAAATCTTTTATTAAAAACTTTGGCTTCAATTGAGGAGTCGGAGAGAACTCAAGATATAGAATTTATTATTGTAGATGATGTAAGTAAAGATAACCAACGATTAGAGGATATTCAAGATAATTATTCTTTTCCAATTCATATTATTAGACAAGAAAAAGAAGACAAAACCTATATTAATCCCTGTGTGCCTTTTAATTTGGGGTTTGCTAAAGCAAAAGGGGATTTAGTTTTAATTCAAAATCCAGAATGTTTCCATGTGGGGGATTTGCTTTCTAGTGCTTTAGAAAATACTACAGATGAAAATTATCTAGTTTTTGCTGCCTATGCTTTATCTCAAGAAGATACTAAAAATTTAGGATTATCTAATCAGAGAGTTAGCCTCTTAAATAAGATTTCTAATGGAGGACAGGAGGATGGGTGGTATAATCATTCTATAATTAATCCTAGACCTTTGCACTTTGCGTCTTGTATTACTAAAAAGAATTTAGAGGAATTGGGTGGTTTTGATGAATCCTATGCTCAAGGTATTGGGTATGATGACGATGAACTACTAATGAGGATTAGACATAAAGGGCTAAAGGTTGAGATTTGCGATAATCCTTTTGTTTTGCATCAAAATCATTATGATGAGAATGCTTTTGAGAATAAGTTTAAATTATCCCCTGAGCTATTTCATAAAAATCGAGAGTTATACTTAGTAGAAGCCAAGAAACGCTACAAGCCTAAAATTGTGGGGTTTTCTCAATTACATAATGAACTTGAGTTAGGGAATTTAGACAATTGGTTTAAGTGCATGGAAGTTTGTGATGAGGTATACATCTTTGATCAAGCATCTACAGACGGGAGTAGAGAATTTTATAAAAAGTTTGATAATGTTCATGTTATTGAGTCTGATACCAACAGATTTGAAGAAGAGTTAATTTGTAAGCAAGAACTCTTGGAAAAGTTATTAAAAGAACAGTCCGATACAGATTGGATCTTTTGGATGGATGGTGATACTTTACTAGATGCTAGGCTTTTAGATCGCTCAGTTTTAGACGATCTTCTTTTTCAGTTAGATATGAATAGAATTGAGGGAGGTTGGTTGGGTCATTACAATCTTTGGAGAAGTGATGTGTGGCATAGGATAGATGATGAATATGATCACTTTATGAAGGCTGGCAGACTGGCTTTCTGGAAGAATACAGGGCACCTCAGCTTCTCTCAAGAGCAAGGACTACACAAGAGCCAACATCCTGAAGGAATTAGAACTGGGGCTAGAGCCCCCTTTAATTTAATTCATAAAGGTTTTGCTGATGATGAGCAGATTATTAGTAAATATAAAAATTATAAAGCTAGAGGACAGGAAGGCTGGGCACTCGATAGGTTACTTAATGAGGAGGGTCTAGTAGTGGAGAGAGTTCCTAGTGAAGAGATTCCAGGGTGGTTAGTTTTGGATAAGCAAAATCCTGGGACTAAAAAAAGATTGGTGGATCTGTATAGTGAAGATTAATATAGTGACAGTCTCTAGCGGGTGGATCCTGCAAAAAATTGCACAAAGAATTCATGCTGAATTACGGAATTTGTGTGATTCTACAATATCACACGAACCTAATTTATTGGCTGATGTTAATTTTTATGTAGATGTTCAGAATTGCTATCATCATAAAACTAACACTATAGATATTGGTTATTTTACTCATTTAGATAAAAATAGTGTGAGAGCCATAAATACAAATTGGTTTTCTTTAGATCATATTTTTCATCACGGACAAAGATATTATGATATTTTTAAGAATTGGTATCCTGAAGAAAAAATGAGTGTTGTTCTTCCTGGAGAGATTCCCGAAGGCTTTACACTAAAGAAACCTTGTTTGGGTATTTTTCAAAGAGGAGGGTTTGAGGGAAAAGGGGAGTACTTTATGCAAGCATTGAGTGAGAATCCTATATCCCATAACTTTAGCTTTTTATTCGTTGGGAGTGGGTGGGATACTGTTATAGGTATGTTTTCTAGTAAGGGCATCTCAGTAGAAAATATTACAAATGAAGACTATGATTCTTATTCTGACCTTTATAATAAGATAGATTACCTCTTGATTCCCTCTTTGTGGGAGGGAGGCCCGATGTCTGTAATTGAGGCTTGTGCAAAAGGTATTCCGATTATTAGTTCCAATGTTGGTTGGGTAGGGACTGATTTTGTAGTAGATTATATTTATGAACCCAACAATATGAAGCAGTTAACTAACATACTACGGGATATTATCCGTCCTCTGCAAAGAAGAAGAGAGATTGTGGAACATTTAAGTTATGCGTATTACGCTAAGAAACTGCACGATGTATCCCAGGAGTTGTTATCATGAAATTAAACTTAGGATGCGGAACAGATTATAAAGAGGGTTTTGTAAATGTTGATCAAGGAGAGTGTAGATGCGATGTTAAGCATGACCTTGAGAGCTTCCCTTGGCCTTTTGAAGACTCCTCGGCTGATGAGATGTGGTTTCAGCACATCTTCGAACACTTCTCCCCCGCTAACTTTTTAAATATTGTAAGAGAGATATATCGCGTGTCCAAAAATGGAGCTACTGTAACCTTGATATCTCCCCACGCTGGATCGGACAATTACTGGACAGACCCAACACACCAGATGCCTCTTACTGCAAGAACTTTTGATTTCTTTGACCGAGCCAAGCCTCTTTTTGAAAATGGGAAAATCTATGGATGGGATGATGTAAATTTCTCTGTTGAAGCACAGGTCATACCTAATCCTCCCAATGGCCCTGATGTAGCACACAGACTGACGGTGAACAAATGAATTTTACTTACTACACAATTATAGGACGAGACCCCTCATTATTGGAGGGACATCTTAAAAATGTAACGCAATACGCAGGTTTTGAAAAGCTGGAGTGTGAGACAAAGCTTTTAGTTATTGTGTACACTAACCCCACTATCTCTCAAGTTACTACGGATAAAATATTATCTATTTGTAAAGAATATGGGGCTGAACCTGTTATTTATCAAGAACCTACTTCTAGTTTTATTGATAATTTATACGCTTGTTGGAATTTAGGATATAATCATGCATTGGATGGTCTAGTATTTAGAGGGGGGTCCGATCAAATCTTCTCCAAAGACTCTTTTGTTTCTTTATACAGGGATAGATTATCTTGTGAAAACGAGAAGGTTATTCTTCAAGCTAATACTGTTGAGAATGCAGATAGAAATTTAGGAAGCCGCCACATCGTAGCCTCTTTGGGAGACACTTTTGAATCTTTTAACTACGAAGAGTTTGAGGCGTTGTGTGATACTATTAACAAAGATGCTGATGAGCCCCTCCTATCCCTAGAAGACTCCATCAGGCTGTGGAACAAACCTACAGGATTCACTTCTACCTTGGGACAAATTAATAGAACAGATGGATGTTCTTGGTTAATGACGAAGAAGGATTGGGAGGAACACGGTCCTCTTCCTGTGCTAGAAAATGGTATTACGGGAGATGTAGTAATACACGACAGATTTCAAAAAAATGGGTATGAGTCTTACATCACTAGGGATTGCATTACTTATCATTTTGTTAGAGGAGAATCAAAGGATATACAATGAACATTGGAATTATAGGAATAGGAATTGTAGGGTCAGCAATTAAATATGGTTTTGAAAAGTTGGGGCATACTGTAGTTTGTCATGATATAAAATTAACTACCGCTATTGAAGATGTAGTTGATACGGATATATGTTATATTTGTGTGCCCACTCCTTCAGATGAAGATGGGGCTTGTGATGTAACCATTGTAGACGAAGTTATAGCAGACCTCCATGCTTTATGTTATAAAGGGGTAGTGGCGATTAAATCTACGGTGGTTCCAGGAACTACTGCTCGTTTTCAAAAAGAATACCCAGAGCTAAAGATTTGTTTTGTTCCTGAGTTTTTACGAGAGAGATGTGCTGAAGTAGACTTTACAGAAAAGCATGATCTTTGTATAATAGGAACAGATTCAGAAGTGGCGTATGAGCAAGTAAAACTTTCACATGGAAAATATCCAAAGGTTATTAAACAACTTTCTCCTACAGAAGCAGAGTTAGCTAAGTACTTTAATAATATTTTTAACGCTACCTTAATTACATTTGCTAATAGTTTCTTTGAAGTATGTAATTCTTTAAATGCAGACTACACTTCTATAAAAGATGCCCTAACAAATATTGATCATATTCCAGATAAGTATCTGGACTGTAACACCTCTTTTAGAGGTTTTGGTGGGATGTGTTTGCCTAAAGATACCAGAGCGATGAATCACTTTTGTAGAAATAGAAGGTTAATTGTAGGTTTCTTTGATCTGTTAATAAAAGAAAACTCTAAGTATGAGACAACAGTATATAAAGGAATGCGAAAAGAATGAAAGAAGCGTATACTGTAGCTTGGTCTTTTAGGAATCGTAAAGATATTCTTTTTCAATCTATTCAATCTGCTCATGATACTTGTCCCTTAGAAGTAGACTTCCAACTAGTGGATGCTGCCTCAGATGAGGATACTATCCGCTCTCTTAGGAAGTATTGTAACACACTAGAAGGAAGAAGAATTAGGATATGTGAAGCTTCTTATAGGAGTTCTTTAGCAGAAGCTTGGAACCTTTGTATGATGTTAACGGAGAACAGGTGGGTCATATTTGCTAGTTCAGATGTTATATTCAAAAAGGGTGGCTGGTACGAGGCACTAAAAGAAGTATCTCAAACACACCCCTATGTCTTAATGAACAATCATGCGGTGTTTTGTTTTGATAAAAAAGCTATTCCTACTATGGGGTGGTTTGATGAGAAGTTTGAGGCTGGTCCACACTTTGATCCTGATTTTATGATTAGAGCTTCGGAGCATGGTATATCTTTAGCTAACATTGGTAATGCTGGGTATTTTATTCATGGGGATGAGGCTGATTCAGATGTAGCAAAGGAACGACACAGTACAGAAGTAAAAGATAGACTGCCCATGAATAACTTTTATAATGAAGACTATTTTGAAGGGAAGTGGGAGTCTTCGTGGCCTGGATGGAGGGACGCAATTTCACAAGGACAGACCGATCTTCCTCATCCTCCCACCCACATTTCTCAAGCAAAGAGATTAGTTGCAGAGAGAGATCCTCATCCATTATATACTGAGAAATACAATGATTGACAATTATAAAGAGATAATTCAGGAACCTTTTGATTTGGAAAATATAAGGGAGAGGGTAGAGGGGGGAGTAGGGATATGTGAGTTTGATCTCTATATTTTAGAACAGTATATTAAATCTAATAATATAGAGAATATAGTAGAATTGGGATGTGGAACTTCTACTAAATTCTTAAAAACAATAGAAGGGATAAAAGTTAAAACTTTTGCTTTAGATGCAGCGGCCCCCCATGGAAAAGAAAGGGAATATTACGATTCTATTAAAATGAATATAACTATGGAAACTATTGGGATTATTTTAGAGGAAAGTGAGTTTTGTGACCTTTTTATTATTGATTGCGACCATACAAGAGACTTTGCTAAGTTATACTATGAAGAGTTATTATTAAAAATTAAGAAACCTGCATTTATTCATGATTTCTTTATTAGGGAACAGGTGTGGGGAGAAGAAGCCTTTCTTAAAGAAGTATTGGCTTCTGAGTCGAGTCCCCATTCCACATTTATTACTACAAATAGCGCAGATAGAGAGGTAGGAGAAGTATGTGGTATTTCCAATATAGAAAAATTTTTAAACTCCCCTTATCGGAGCAGTAGACCTCCTCTCTGTTCTATTATCATTGAACCTAATGAACATTTTTCTCCTGGGACATAACGGATATTTAGGTTCCTATCTTGTAAAACATTTAGAAGTTGATACTATTTTACAAAATAAGAAGTATGATTATTTTATCAATTGTGCTTCCAAAACCTCTTTAGAATTTTGTGAAGAAAATCCTACAATTTCTAAATCTTCTAATTTAGATGTACTTTGTGAAACTCACAAGCTAATTCCTGAAGCTAAAATTATAACCTTTTCATCTTACTATGTTTATAATGATAATGGGTTTTGCTCGGAAGAAGCTTCAACGACTGATCGGTATCAGTATACCAAGCATAAGCTTTTAGGAGAGACCTATGCCACCAGACACGGAGGCGTAGTGTTTCGATTAGGGAAGCTGTTCGGCAACCCCCACTCCTCGCAGAATAGGCTCACAGAAGCCCTGCTTGAGACTTCCAGTATTACTCTGGATGAAGTGAGCTTTAATCCTACTTCAGTTAGACAAGTATTAGATGTGGTTAAGCATGAATTGAGAGAGGGTTGTTTGGAGGGTATTTATAATTTAAGCAATAAGGGACACAGCACTCACGCTGAGTATGGTACTTTCGTTAATGAGTACAGAAAAATTCCAATGGCTATCTCTATAATAAGTAGGCTTCCTCGCCAATTTCATAACTATGGAAAGTTTTTGATGGATACCTCTAAGTTAGAGAAAGATATAAAACTTCGTCCTTGGAAGGAAGATCTACAGGAGTATATTAAATGTATAGTATAGGAGATATAATAGATAAGCTTGTTATTGAGAATATGAAGATTTTTTCAATAAGGGAAAAATTGCATAATGAAAAGCTGTCCGATGAAGAGTATGTTCAGTTAAATAATAAGATGATGATTCTCAATGAGAATCGAGGAACTCTTGCATCGTTGCTTGATGAGAAGGTAGAGAATGTGGTTGCCCACAAAGAACCTAACCGAATTTTAAAGACTATTAAAACCTATGGAAAACACAAGTAAGTTTAGTTCTTTAGTGGAGGAATTGGCTAGAGTTTGGTGGGACTGGATGAAGGACGATACGCTTTGTCGAGATTCTCAAGTTTCATATGAGTTACGCGCAGAAGCAGCCCATCGGTGTGAGGACTTGATTAATAGGGAGCATTTTCTGACAGAAAAAATGGATGGTTTCTTTGATGAATAAAAGTGATATTGAGATGCAAATCAAAATTCTTTTTGATCGGTGGGTTGATGAAACAAACTCTGAGATAGACCAACAAGAAAAAGTAAGATATGCAGGACCAGTCCTTGGGAGGGAAGAGTATAGAAAAATGCTTGATGCAATCTTTAGTAATTGGTGGTCTGGGGGATCTTTTACTTTTGATGCTGAAAAGGAGTTAGCCTTAATGTCAGAGCGTAATCACGGGCTTCTTACCAATTCAGGAAGCTCTGCTAATCTTATTTTGATGGAAGCAGCTAAAGAATTATATTTTAACGATGGAGATAAGATTCTTACTTTGTCCTGTGGTTTTCCTACTACTGTTAATCCTATTATTTCTGTTGGTTTGATTCCTGTATTCGTGGACATAGATATGGATACTTTAAATCTTTCTCCTGCTCTTTTAGATGAAGCATTATCTAAAGACAAGGGCATCAAGGGGGTTTTTGTGGCACATACATTAGGATTCAAGAGTGACATTAAAGCTTTGTTGGATGTTGTTCGAAAGCACAATGTTCATCTCTTTTTCGATTGCTGCGATGCATATGGCACTAAGTACGAAGGGGTTCCCATCCAGTCTTACGGAAAGGCAGCCTCCTTCAGTTTTTATGTGGCACACCACCTAACAATGGGTGAAGGAGGAGGAGTTGTCACGAATGATTCTGAGATTCATGAAACTATGAGAGGATTTAGAAATTGGGGACGATACTGCGCTTCTCCCAATTGTTGTATTAGATCTAAAGATCCATCTGTTTTTTGTCCCACCACTAAACTTACTAAAGACTGCGAACTTCCTGCTGATTATATTGTTAATTACCAATATGAATGGTTAGGTTATAACCTTAAGCCATTAGAAATTCAAAGTGCAATATTACAGGCTCAAATTCCCAAGTTGGAGAAGTTCAATGAGATTAGAAGAAAGAACTATGATCACTTTCTTACTTACTTTAAAGCAAAGGACTTAGGTATTAAGACTTGGGAAATAGACGAGGAAACCTCTCCTTTTGCATTTCCTCTCCTACTAGAGAACACGAAGTTTAATAGGAAGCATTTAACTGACCATCTTCAGCGGGATAAGATTGAAACCCGTGTTCTTTTCGGTGGAAATTTAATGCTCCACCCAGCTTATAATAAAAAAGCCCACTTGTGGGAGAGTTTCGGCAAGCATGATAATGCTAATAATATTGCTGAAAATTTTATCATGCTGGGGGTTTCCCCAGTTAATGACACAACAAAAATAGATAAGGTGATTGAGTCGCTAGAATCTTTCTTTAAGAAATGGTAAAAGTATTAGTAACTGGCAGTCATGGTTTTATAGGCTCTTACATTTGTCAAGACCTCTTAGATAACGGTTATGAGGTTTTTGGTATTGATAACTTCTCTAAATATGGAAAGGTGAAGAAGCCTTTCGAGTCTCATCCCAATTTTACCTTTATGGAGACTGACGCTAGGTATATTGATCGACTCCCTAAGAATTTCGCAGATGTAGATTACATAATTGCAGGGGCAGCTATGATAGGAGGCATTAGCTATTTTCATAAGTATGCTTACGATCTTTTAGCGACTAATGAGCGTATCATGGCAGCTACCTTTGATCTAGCTCTGGAGTTGTGGAACCACAAAGATAAATATGGATCTAAATTAAAACGAGTTATTGCTCTCTCTAGCAGCATGGTATTTGAATCCACCTCTCGTTATCCTACCCCCGAATCCGAAATAAAGCGATGCCCTCCCCCGCTCAGTACCTATGGATTTCAGAAATTGGCTGTAGAGTATTTTTGTAAGGGAGCGCAAGAACAATATGGGTTACCTTACACTATCATCCGTCCCTTCAACTGCATCGGAGTGGGTGAAGATGAAGCGTTGGGTGCTGAAGAAGTAGAGCAAGGTAACATTAAAATGTTGATGAGTCATGTTTTGCCTGATCTAATTTACAAAGCTCTTCACCTGTCCCCTGATGATTCTTTACCAATTTTAGGATCAGGGGATCAGGTAAGACACTATACAAACGGAAAAGACATTGCTAGAGGCATTCGTTGTGCGATGGAATCACAGGCAGCGGAGAACAACGATTTTAATATATCCTCTCCTCTCCCTACTACGGTTATGCAGTTGGCAGAGATTGTGTGGGAGAAAATACATGGGACTCCTTTGAGAGTTGATCATCAAGAACCTTTTACTTATGATGTTCAAGTAAGAAGTCCTCATGTAAAGAAAGCAAGAGAAGTTTTAGGGTTTGAAACTGCTATTGGTTTGGAAGAAAGTATTGACGAAGTGATTGATTGGATGAGGCAACAACATGAATTTTAGTGATTTGGTAGAAAATTATGTGAATGAGGCTGTAAAAAACTCTAAGGACACCTATAATACTGGGGATCCTCTCCAAGAATTAATTGGTATGGGAGAGCTTGTGGACAGGCTCTCTGTCGTTAATTTTAAGTTATTTACTTTGAAGGATAAGGTGATGGAAAGTACCAACAATTCTTTTAGGGCATGGGCTTCTGTAGAGGATGTTAAACTTGTTATGGAACGCTCTAGGCTAAAAAAAGCAATTGATGGTAAGCTAGTTTATCTTATAAATAAAATTCTTTCTGGTGATGAGACGGGAGGGATTAACTCAGAGGTAAAAAGGTACGGAAATGAAGAGAGATCCTAATGTATACAGCCCCTTTAAGGGCGCACATCATATGGACAAGATCCAGCAGTTCAAGAAGGGGGAGCAACCCGTACCGCTTCAGGTCCAATTAATTATTGCTGATCTGTGTAACCATAACTGCTCTTTCTGTGCTTACAGGATGGAAGGATATACATCTAATAAGAACTTTGGTGAGTGGGATGCGGTGAAGGGGATGATCAATAATAACCCCAAGCGCATGATTCCCTACGAGAAATGTATTGAAATTCTTGATGACTGTGCGGAGATGGGAGTGAAAGCTTTACAGTTTACAGGAGGAGGAGAGCCTACTGTTCACCCCCAGCATAAAGAGATATTCCAGTATACTCTTGATAAGGGGATGGACCTAGCTTTAGTAACAAATGGAACTGTTATGCGAAAAGGAGTTCCAGAGATCCTCGCAAAAGGAAAGTGGGTTCGTTTCTCTGTAGACGCAGGGAAGGCTGAAACTTATTCGGAAGTAAGAGAAGTCCACCCCTTTCATTTCGATAGAGCTTTGAATAATATTAAGAGAGTGGTTGAGGCTAGAGACAAGGAGCCTAATTCTGATTTAGTTATAGGTATTGGGTTTGTTGTAACAAAAGAAAACTGGAGAGAGATCTACGATGCTGTTGAAATCTATTCCAAGCTAGGGGTAGATAATGTTCGCATTAGTGCGGTGTTTACTTCTGAGGATTTTGATTACCACAAAGAGCATTGGGAAGAGGCCAAGGAGTTAACACGCAAAGCAAAAGAAGATTTTGAAACGGAGGAGTTTAAAGTGTTTGACCTGTTTGGAGATAGGATCTCTGATCTTCAGCAGCATAGACCTGACTATGATTTCTGCTCATATATGCATTTAAATGTGTATATTGGGGGAGATCTTAAAGTGTATACTTGTTGTAATAATGCTTATAATGATCTTGGGGACATGGGTAGCATTAAAGATCAGAGATTTATTGATTATTGGTCTTCTGAATCTAAGAGGGAAAAGTATGCAAAGTTTAAAGCCTCCTCTTGTGAGAGGTGTATGTTTAATAATAAAAACAAATTTATCAACTACATGTTTGAAGATAATCCTATCCATGTTAATTACATTTAATGA
>Ga0209756_1000339_pt1 | contig 46329 bp, 61 predicted proteins | sample ETNvirenome_6_85_FD_184071 | JGI IMG/M metagenome (GOLD analysis project Ga0209756, IMG submission 184071) | Marine viral communities from the Pacific Ocean - ETNP_6_85 (SPAdes) (version 3) | ecosystem: Environmental > Aquatic > Marine > Oceanic | place: Pacific Ocean | collected 2013-06-19 | reverse complement strand
TAATGTAAATAACAGGGTCATTCGATACTGATGATGCGTCGTAGGCAAAAACAATATGTTGCCAAGTGCCGTAAGTAATAACTTGACCATCGGTTATCCATTCACCAGAAGTTGTGCCGTGATATGTTTTGAATAAAATCTTTGCGGTTCCCGAGGAATCATTTTGAAGATATACGGTATAGCCTCCGGTTCCGGTGTAAACCAAGTAAGCAACAACTTCGTGTCCAATTGACATCGCCTGAGCCCAGAAAGCCAGGGTACCGCCACTACTAAACAAACCGTTGATATCTGAATCAGCTCCAATGCTCACGTAAGAATCATCGACTGTATAGCGCCGCGAAGTGCTCGGCAGCAACCCAAGCTGTGGGCATGGCGGTTGCTCTGCTAGATCCATGCCGGTATTTACAGCCAAACCATTAATTTTATCAGCGCCGCAATCCATCACATATAAACCGTTCAGGCTGTTTGCGGAATCGTCTACGTAATCGGACAAGGGGTAATATCGTTTTAAGTTTGCAGCAGAAACGCCTGTAGGCAAAACCTGTTCGGGGTTGTTGTATAGCTCAAGAGCCTGGGCTGCCGTGAGTACAACGTTAAACGCCTTCACGCAGGATAAGCTACCGATCATGTACTGACTGTCACCAGCGCCATTCGCCCCAATTGTTGTTATGTTCGTGCCGCTGATTCCGTGAGAAGAATACGCCTCATCCATCGCTACGCCATTTACATAAAGCGTTGTGTTATCTGAATCGTCGATGGTCCCTACAACATGATACCACGTTGTTTGTGAGACGGTTGTCGAGGTTTTCCCGGAATAACCTGAGCCATTGTACCAGGAAACACGAAACGCATTACCCCCGGTTATACCAATTGCAAAACGATTGCTGCCGCTGGTATTGGTTTCAATAATTTGCTTGTTCCCCGATGCAGTGCTGGTCAGTTTGACCCAAGCGGCAAAGCTTCCACCGGTAGAGGAAAAATCCATTCCGACACCACAGTCGATCCTGTCTCCTGTGCCATCTAGCGATAAAGCCCTGCCAGTAACAAGTGTTCCGGTGTTTGCATCACTAGACAGGTCCCGCGCATTGCCCTCACCGACAACGAAACGAGAGTCGAGCGTTAAGCTTTCTTTCGGGTAGGTCTGGCTTATGTCGGGTATGGAAATCATGCGAATGCCTGCCCAACCACTGCTGCATAAATGTTAAACGTTGAGCCGCTTGGTATGCAAGTGAAACTGACAAGGTCCACCGCACCGCTGCCCGTGCTCTGAACGTGGTGCGCTCCGCCTGCGAATTTAATCTCACCGGTTACTGCTGTACTGCCGCCGTCGCTGTAAACTGTCACAGCTGAATCCGAGTAATCGAAAGTTCTAGCGCTTGAATCCTGGGTAATTTTCGCGGTGATTGTTGCCGTGGTCCCATCTGCTGGAACATTCCAAAAATTAACCGCTGTTACATTTGCGGCCAATGTAATATCTCCAAAGTTACCGTTAGAAAAATCTACAATCATAGTTGCGTTTGTGTCTGCTAAGTAAACCGGTTCGGTGGTTGCTGTGTCGGTTCCTGTGCCTGAGTTAAAATGAAGTCCCGTTTGTGCGGAAAGCTTGCAAACACCTGTCCCGGCGTCAATGTTTAAACGCTCAATGTGATTTGTCGACAATACAATATCTACTGTTGAGGAGACGGTGTTGACCAACATTTTACCACTGCTATATCCAGTATAGCCTTTTAACGTGTCAGACTGCGAATACCAAACTTGCGAACCACTTGAGCCGTCTGTGTTTAACTCAACAACGCAGGCGTTCGTGCTGTTTGAGTTGCTGTTCTCCACGTAGAGCGCCACGTCTTCGGCCTCGTTTGGCGAAGCCCCGGTTGTTCCACCGTAGCCGGTGATTGTTACGCCTTTATTGTATAAACGTGCACGTTCAACACCACCCGCAATAAGCGAAAGCTGGTCAGCTGCCGCCCACCCGATACCGGTATCATCATCATTCGCATTAGGACAAAAAACAGGGTTTGTGGCTGTTGGGTCTTCTGCCAGAATCGACATGGTGCCGCTGGCAGCGTACCGCATCCTCGCAGCTTCAATCCGCAATAATTGCCCCGCTGACCCACCAGCGGTCAAGGTCATTACCTCGCTGCCATCGGTTGTGTCGATGGTGATGTAATCTTTCGCATCCGTCGATTCGATATCAAGCGCTGTGCTGGTGTTGTCTGGAATAGCTGTAGTGCCTGCGCTGATTTGCTGGCCGTAGTTTATAATTTTTGCATCTGCCATGACTTACTCCTACTTGGTTAGGTTTGCATCAACATGCAGGGCGCCGCCACCACACGCAGTGCTGTCTACATTGTTACGGGTTACTCTGATAATCCCAGGTGGCATATCCAGATTAAGAATTGTTAAAACGTTTTGGGTTAAGTCAATCTCTTGAATCTGCTTGTGGGTGTTATCACCCTGGCTTTCCTCGAACACATAGTAGACCGTGATCCTGGTGTACGTTGATGCCGAATGCATGGCGATGGCAATGCGTGAATAATTATTGTTCGGCTCAAGCTCGAACATGGTTTTTTCAGTAAGAGTAGAGTTCGGTAGTGTTTCTCGGTATGCTTCAGTTGCCATGGTGTTCTCCTATTCGAATTGTTTTTCAGGCATTATGCCCATTGCTCGGGATTTTCTTCTAGCCGCTACGCGAACAGGGTCTACAGGATATAGTCTATAGCCTGGCACATAGTTGGCAATACTCAAAGGTGTTTGACCCAAGGCCTTCGCTGCCAAGTGGTCTAGCCCCATCCAGTCACGACCGACACGGTAACGTAGATGCATCTCCGTAACCTCATCGTACATACCGTTCCTAAGATAAAGCTCGGCAAGGTCAGAGAATGCAGTTCCAAATGGAATTAGGTTCCTTGCTTCCCTGGTCGCAAACGAATCATCACCCTCAAACATTGCAGCCATCCACTGCTCGGGGCTGTCATAGTTTCTAGCCAGCTCCATAATGGTTGGAACAGATGGCATGATGCCACCACGTATACCGCCCCTACCTCGTGCTGCAATCGGCGCCTCGAACCCGTTCATCATGTAGGCCATTGCCATACCCGCCGGGCCAAACTGTGCAGAGATTGGGCTCTCTCCAGAAAAGCCAGGAGCAAATGCACTAAGCGCAGCGTTGGGAGTTTCCATGATACCCATCGCCCTTACATGAGAAAGAGCTGAGCCTGGGGCAACGTCTGGCTGAAACATCTCAGGAGCCATTGTGGCGCCGCTGAGCTTGAGCCAGTCAGGAACCCCTGCCGATGGTATAACTTCACCCGTTGTGTCATATACATAACCCTCTAGGCCGTTCCTGAGCTTCTCAAATGCTGCAAGCCTCTGAGGGTTCTGGAACATATGCTTGGCTATGACGGGTAAAATGAATCGGTTCCAACTGTAGAATGCGAACGTATCGCGCAGAGCTGTCTTCTCAAACTTGGTCAGTCGGCTGTAGTTACCAGCATACTCAGACGTGAAGTCCACCGCCTTATAGATTGAGTCTTGGGATATCTTTCCATCAACAACCTTGCCGTGCTTTCTAAGGTAACCCATAAAGGCGATGGTCTTCTGATAATCGTCACCGAACTGGGCGACCTGCTGCATTCTTGTTTTAGCTGCGGCCTTCTGCTGAACCCTAGAAAGATAGCCTGCAGCTCTGCCATAGGCTCCCATGATACCTTCAGCCGGGGCTGCCCTGGAGATATCAGGAATGCTTCCGTACCTGTGGCCGCTCTGACCAACAAGGCCGTACTTGTTTAGCTGCTCAAGGACGTCTGCCATCTTGGCTTCACCATCGCCAACCTTAACGGTCACGTTTTCAGCTCGGTACTTTTTTGGCACCTTGGTTGCGGCTAATCTGCCTGCTGCACCCACTGCCTTAGATACACCGTAACCACCAGTCGCGCCAAGGAATGCAGCTGCAGCAGTTTCCATGGGGCTCATGCCCTGCTGGTGTGCCTGGCCTCCCGCTGCTATAGCTCCAGCTGCTGAACCAAGCGCCGGGCCAACACCACCAAGAGAGTCAGCTAGTGCATTATTGAAAGCCGCCCTGGCTGCGCCACCCTGCAAGGCTGGGTTCATTGCTCGTACACCAAGGGTCATAAACCCGATGCCAACAGCGCCGGCCATGTTTACTGCCTGGAACGCAAGACTTCTGTTGACCGTTCGTGATGCCCTAAATACTTCGTTTGTTGGCTGTAGGAAGTTTACTCTGACTGCATGCCAGAACCCTTTATCGTTCATGGCATCTGGAGCTATCTTTGGAAGAACTTCTTCGAGCCTCATACCGATTGCCCTAGGTAAAGCAACCACTGCTTTTGTCGGGTCAAAAGATGTGCCGGTCACCTGCAGGAATCTTTTCGCTAGGTCAGGAGAGAGTAGATCATATTGAACACCTAGCTCATCACCCATCTTCTGAACAGCTAAGACAATGTCATCCATGGACGTTTTCTTGCTAGCATCAACAACATCCATAACCTTGATTGTTCCGCCGCCATCAAGGGCTTTGGTAAGAGACTTAGCTGTAAATGTGCCAGCCAACTCCTTCATGCCAAACCCGTGGGCCAGCTCTTTAATCTCGCCAGTCTTTACCGCTTTTCTTGTTTCGTTCTGTATATGTTGCCGCCACTGAAGTCTGGCATCCTTAACCGGAGGAAGAGCACCAAGCCGCTCCTTCGCTGCTCCAGACACAGGGCTCACCCGGTGCAGTTTGCTTTGACCAAGGATATCAACCTGACCCCTTGCCTGGCCTATACCGTAAAGAGCCGCTCTCAGGTCCTTCGCGCCCTCTCTGGACTGGGCACTGCCCGCTCTGCCTGCAAGGCTCTCAACATGGTCTGCTCTTACACCCTTGGACTTTAGTATGTCATCAAACTGTGCAATCTTTTGATTCAGATACTTTACCTGTTTTGGGTCCTTTGCTTTGCTAAGCAGCTTTTGGGCAGTGATCTTTTCAAGGGCAATGACAGCAGAGTCAACATCCTTAAATCCAAATTTGTTGACTGCTTTGCCTAGGTCGCCAATCTTGTCCCATACACGGTACGGGATATACCCATCAATCTTTGATGCCTGATGCACAGCCTGACCTGTGACGGCGCCACTTGCATCAACGACTTTTCGAACATCATTAAGCTGTCCGTTCTTTGCGCTTATCTCGTAGAACTCATCCACCAGGGGCATGTACTCGCGAACCATCTTCTCGACTTTGCCAGCTCTCTTGGTGTCGCCAAAGTGCTTGGCTATCTCAGCTTTAAGGGTGACGGTATCTCTTGATGACTTACCGTATGCCTCAACAACATCAAAGAACTTAGCCTCTTCACCTTTTTTAATTCCAGCAAGCACGTCATCAATAAGGGCAAACTTGCTAATGAGGTTGCGGGCAACAGCTGAGCCAGCATCCTGTGATGCCATCATGATTCTCTTCATTGCTTTGCCGTGCTCACCCATGGAATCAAGAATTGCATCGCCTGCTTTTCTTGCTGCTGGCGAGTCATAAGCACCCTTCACAAGGGCTGCTTTAAGTGGGTCGGTAAATCTTTTTATGCCTTCCTCTGTTGCCCTAACAGGGGCGCCGACGTGCTCAAGGCCACGGACATATTTATGGGCCTTTGAAACACCATGACCAACAGCCCTAATTAAAGGACCGCCGACAATATTCCCAGGGTCAGAGATGCCGGTAACAATAGCCTCGGTTGTTCTTGGCCACTCCATAGCTAATGACCCGGAGTCTTCCTTTAGTAATCGCTGAAGAATGTTCTCGGCTCTTTGCTCAAACTCTGCCTCTGACTCACCAGGGACAGCGGCCTCTCTTGCATACTGCCTGGCTTCCCGAACGTACGCTGCCCTTGCTCTGCCTAGTGACTTGGCTATCCCCTGGGTTTCTCCCATGTCCTGCCAAACACCCGCACCGGCAATCAACCCCTCCTCAATGCCGCTAAGCATGGCTGACGCATTCGCTGTTGCTATCCTTGTGGCCTTGGCTGGGTCTTCTATCGCTGCGAAGAGCATCTTTCCGATTGGAGCTATGGTGCCGTAAACAGGCATGGCCGACTCTATTCCGCCCCCGATTCTTGAGATCAACACTTCCTCTGGGACGCCGGCAAATGTCTTGCCGCCCTTCTCCTTAAGCTCCTTGGCAATATCTGACTCTTTCATTGCCTCCAGGTAGCCGGCATAGTAGCCGTTCATAAGCTCTGGCCCTGTCGCCAAAGCCTTGACAAAGGTCGTATCTACAAGCCAGCCAGCAAAATCCGAGAACCAGCTCTTACCCTCGCCAGCAGATTCCATTCTTCCTTCAGGACCAAGATATGTTTTGGTCATCCTGCTCTTGAACTTATCTCTTAGGTCTTCAGGTATTTCTGGGTTGTCCTCGAAATTCATTACCACATTGCCGTGCTCATCTTTTTTCTGAACAGGTGTGGACATCCATCGTGGAACTATGTCGGCAGGAACAACGCCATCGCGAACCATTCTTTCCTGAATCTGCATGCGGGTTCGGCCAATTGGTATCTTGTGCTTGGCGGCAAGTTCTTGCCTTGGGGTTCCTAGTGCAGTTTCGGGAGTCATGAACGCTCCCTTTTCTCCTGCCTTGGCCATTTGCTTTTGACCTGTGCCCGACTTCTGTCTTGCTATTTCTTCAAACTGCTTTCTTTTTAGTTTGGCAAGGTCGATAATTTTTTGCCGGTCAACTTCACCAGCTTTAAATTTATCCTTTAGTTCTTCAAGGGCAGACTTGGCTGCAAGTCTTTTAATCTGTTCGTCTGTGAGTAATCCCTGACTAAGGGCATCATAGTCGGCAGCAAGCTTGTGCGGCCTGTCTGACGCAAGAGTTTCAAGACTGCGCTGGTAGTCAATAAGAGCCCGTTGCTCGGAAGAGACAAGAGGTCTCTCTATGTCATACAGCTTATCTTGGCTCACCAGAAGACCCCATTCCCCCAGCAATATCATCTAAAGTTGGTACATCCTCTGCACCACCGCCCTGGTCACCAAGTGTGTCGTCAAACCCAGACCCCATCCCTGTCTGAGAAGGAAGAAGGTGCGGGGTGTATTGACCCATAAACCCAATCATTGCGTTTTGATGATCTCGCTGAAGCGCCCTCAATTCTCCTTGAACCTGTGCCCTCTTTATCTTTAAATCAGCCTTAGCGGCTGCATTTAAAACACCCCTCTCTCCTCTTAGCTCAGAAACAATAGCGCTTAACTCCCGTTGCTTTGCCTGCACGTTTCTATGTATTCCAGTAAGAGCAATTCTCTGCGACTCAAAAACGTCCTGTCTTGATCTTCTGTCTCTTCTCGACTTGCCTCGCTCGGCCAGCATGCCCCTTTGGTATTCGGCTCTTTGATCTGCCGCATCTGCTCTTTGTTGCCTATCAGCCGCCCTGCCGGCCTGACCAACAAGAGTCCTTTGCATTGCAGCCTGATCTTGTTGTTGTCTTCGCTCCATTAAACCAGCCTGCTCTATGCGCTCCTGCATGAGCTGAGCCCTTTTCTTGAGAGCAATCTCCTGCATGGAGCGTTCATGGCTTTGCTTTTGGTCTTGCTGTCTAAGGATATAATCCTGCGTGTCTCGCATATTGCGGTCACGGCGGTCCCGGTCCTGCTGCTCCTTTAGGGTGCGGCGCTCCTGGTCCTGTCGCTCCTGTCCGAGCATCGCAAGGTACAAGCTGTTCGCTAGTGGGATTCGCTGAATTGACATCTTATCGCCCCATGCCCTTTATCCTTGTGTCAAGCACATCGGCCACGCCGAACGGACTAGGGGTGCCCATGTTGTTCTGCAGGGCTTGTGATTGGTTTGCAAACGCGCCGCCAGAAAGTGAGGAGCCTGAGCGTGACAAATCTCCAAGGTTGGCCGTGTTGCCTAGCTGTAGTTGATAATCCTGCGTGCCTGACATTTTGTTAAAGGCACTCTCTCTTCTGTTTAGCTCGTCAGTGAATCCAGGAGTTGGGCTGGTTCTTGCTTGACCTGGGCCATACCCCATCGACCTACCAACACTCATTGCAGCCTTAGCTGCCATGGATGGGTCAAGACCTGCTAGCTGAGCACCCATATCAAAGGGGTCACCACCTCGTGCTGCCGCCATCCCCATTCCTAAAGCCGCCCCACCAGCAGCACCGATAGCCGCTCCAACTGGGCCAAACATTGCGCCGACACTGGTGCCAAGCATTGCGACATTGGACCACACGCTGTTTGCTTTCTTGCGCTCTCTTGCCTCAATTGTTTCTCTGCGGTTCTTGTCGAACTGAGCCTGCTTGCGAAGCTCATCGCCATACTTTCGCCGAGCACTAATCATTGCCTGATACTTATCAAGTGAGCCCTTGGTCTTTTCTTTGCGAGCAGTCCTGCGTGAATCAATGACGTTAGCGTAATGCTTCCTGGCTGCTGCCGCCTTACTGCTTTCTCTATTAGGTTTGTATGGCATTGGTTACCTCCCCGGATCAAGCAAGCCTGATTGCTGTAGTTCTGCTAAAATTTGATTTGCAAAGTCGGTGCTGCCCCATTGGCCCTGCATTCCTGACTGGTCCATTGAGTACAGGCTTCTGTTTACTATCTCTCTAAATAACCCTGGCTGACTTGCTACCCATAAATACAGCTTGTCAGGATCGCTGTTGACGCTTGTGTTTCCGTATGTGGGGTGATCGCCTTCTCCGCTAGGGTGGCCAAGGTTAAGCTCGGCATCATTCCACCCCGCAGCGTCGGCCATATTATTGATAAGATCTTTAAGCTGGTCGCCCCTTACCGTGTTTCCATTCTCATCAGAATAGGTGGTGTCGTCCCATAAAATCTCATCAGCAAATTGCTCATAAATATCCTCCCACTCATACGCCTCATCAGCTAACGCATCGTGCATTTGCCCTATAGCTTCTTCAATGGTCATATTCCCACTGTACCACTCTGACATTGGGCCAACGCTCTTAAGGTATTCTTCTCTTTCTTCCACGGTCCCCAGTGAAAACATGTGTTGCTTTTGTTCCTCTGTGAGATTCTCGGGGTTGGCCGCATAGGCTTCGTTTGCCATAACCGAGTCATTGTCAGAAAACCCGATACTGGATTGATAGTCCTGCATGCTGTTGTTTGCAGGAGGAGCACTGTCTGGATAAACCTCGCTCCATGATTGCCCTTCACTGTTTCGCCACTCACCATCAGCTGATGGTCTCCAGCCCTCGCGATATAGCGCCTGGCCCGATGCATCGTTAGCGTCAAAGCTCTCACCAGTGCCACTGCTTTGCCCGGCCCCAGCGTTTCCAGGAAGGTCTGGTCCATCTCCCCCGGTTCCTCCGGTTCCTCCATCGTAATCATCGCGCCAGTCACCACCCGTGTTGCCACCCTCTGAAGGCAGGTCAACCTCGCCCTCCATGGCTCCAAGCTCTAACTGGAATGCTTTGTCTTCATCAGACATCTCACGCGTAAATTCTCTTCCACGCTCAGACTCATTAAGTCTTGAGACAGTGTCGAGCCAGCCAATCTGGGCCTCACGCATCTTATCTCGAATTGCTCTGTCTGCTTCTTCCATTGCAGCAGCGCCCATTGCGGATGTGGTTGCCATTGCTCCACCAAAGCCACCACCAACAGAGCGACCAGCCAAAGCATTCATTTCTGCTTGGCGTCTTTGCTGCTCAGATATTCCCTTTAAGATGAGGCCCTGAGACTCGCCGCGCTCATCCTGTAAGCCCTGAATGATATCCTCAAACATTGCCCGCTCTTCACCGAGCCTGTCAAAGTAATCATCTTCCGTTGCGCCCGGAGGAAGCCCAGCGTCCAGGCCGCCAGTCATATCAGCACGGCGAAGAAGTTCAGGAGTGCCGGTTGCTAATACACCAATACCCCCTTGGTCCTGCCCCATGCCTGCAGGTATTTGAGACTCGCCGGTAAACGGGTCAACCTGTGTGCCGGTCTCGCCTTCCGGGTCAGCAAGAAAGCCACTTGAGAACTGGGTCTGCTCTGTGCCCGGCGGCATAGCCCCGCCTTGGCCACCGCCACCAAACGCCCCAGCGTTCGCCATGCTTTGAATACTTTGAGGAACCCCTGCTGCAGTGCCAGGCGTAGTTGTCGGTTGACCCGATGACGCATCAAGCCCTGTGGCCCCCGCTCCTGCTGCTGACTGAGCCCCTGTCTGAAAGTTTGTTGCCCCTGCCATTTTCTGCGCAGCGCCCATCATTCCAGACTGCCCACTCGCTGGTTGACCAGATGAAGCATCAAGCCCTGTGGCGCCGGGTGCCTGGGCCTGTTCTCCCTGCTGCCCTCCGCCAGAGGAACTAAGCCCCTGCACTGGCATGGCAGGTACACCGGGCCGATTTCGATTAAGGTTGGCCATGCTGCCTTGTCGAGACGAGCCGCTTCGTGCCTGACGCGCCGCCTGACTAACTTGCTGCGTGGCTCGTGAACCGTTGCCATTCCCATTGCGACGTCTTCGCGCCATGTCTTGGTAATCTGCTGAGCTAAATGCCATTTTCTAATCCTTACGCCTGCAGAACTCGTTCAAGTAATAGTGTAACAGAAATATGACCAGCAGAGTTTAAAACCCCTGTTCCGGTGGTTGCTCCTTGTCTCAATGCAAAGAGTCTTGACTGTGAACCATGGTACTCAACCGGGCCATCTGTCACATCAATAGTGCATTGCCCGGAGTTACCGTTGCCGTCAGAGCTGACGGTCAGTGATTCCTCATTAATTAAAACACTCACGTCGGTTAGGGTGCCAGAGTTATAGTAAGCAACGGCCACATCGATTGTTCCCGCAGACGAACCGCAGTCAGTGCATACCCATGATGCTGCCACTAGCTCCCAGTTAGCCTGGCTTCCACTGAGGCCGGGGATAGGTGCAAGGGCTATAGTTGCCCCAGCAATGCCCCATGTATAGGCGGGATTGTTCAGTACCACTGTCACATATTCTTTAGATGCAGAAAGCTTTGTAACGTCGATACCGGCGCCACTCTTAATGTCAGTGTTATCTATTCCGCCATTGAACTTATTGGTGATGGTTGTGAAGTTGCCCTCTAACTCTGACTTTGTAATTGTGCTGGATAGCGATGTGGTTAATGCAATCGTCATAATAGCCTCTCAAATAACGTCAGCGCCAACGCTAGACAGATAAACAACCCATGGAAAATACTTAGCATAGCTTTTAGTTAACGACGACTGAGAAACGTTACTGGGTAAGGTATCGTTATCAATGGACATTACGCTTACAGGAATAACCCTGTGGCTGGTGTTCGCGTCGGACACAATGCCTACAGAGTTATTTGAGACATACGCGCCCACAAAGTAATACACGCCAGGGAGAAGGGTTAAAGCGTGCTTAAGCTCTAGCTCTTTCACGCCCGTAGATGCACCGGAGAATATAACCTCAGACAATGGAACCTTTGAGAATCTCTTTCCCCCGTGGTTATCTGAGAGGTATTGATACATTGCTATTCTTACAGTGCTGCCAGCTGATGCTGTTGTTATTCTTATCCTTACAGACTTGGCCTTAAGTGTTCTTTCTAATCTTGGAATAGGAAACAGCCGAAGCTCCTGGGCGTATCCAGTTGAGCCGTGAGTGTCGCCGCCAAGCATGTTCATGGGCGTAATAAGCCACTCATCTTCTTTCGGGATATCCCGTGAGCGACGGTCAAACGATTCCGCCTGGGATACTATTGCGTCTGGCCCTTTTCGGTAGCCTCTTCCAAATGGTAATTCCGGCATGGCTATCTCTTCAGCTCGCCGGCAAATGCCACATCAATACCAGCAAGCATCATTGGTGTATTGTATGCGGAACTTGAAACCTTTACCTGAAACCAGTCGGCCTGCTTTCTGAACGCAATGCGCCTAGCCCTTCTTCTTTCGATAACATACTTATCCACCCCATCGGTAGCTGACCCGTAGGTTGCCTCAGATGAATCGGTCATAACGATGGCACCAGAATCTGAGTTCAGGGTGTCATCATTGGCGATAGCCTCAACGGTAATGGAGCCCATCTTGTTATCACCAAGAACTTCTATTTGTCTGAGCGTTCTTCGTGCGTTTGTGTTTTCGCCAAGCCTTTGACTTACAATATGGCTGGATATGGTTGACCCATGGTCATGATTCCCTGTGTCCATCTGAAACACGCACTGAAAGCTATCAATAAAGTAAAGGGTTTCATTGTCAAAGCCATCCTCATCAACAAGCCAGTGCTGGGCTGGTATATCCCACTCCCACCAAGCATCATTCTTATAATCATACACAAGCGTTCTGTTATTATAGTATGACCCATCAACAGCAATCGATAACAAGTAGAGGCTTTTTGCTTTCCAATGAGCAGAGCAGGCAATGCGACGACGTCCGGGGGTAATTGATGCAATTGTTTTACCTACCCGGTCAGACATCTTCTTAATGTTTGGAGTCCCATCAAAAGCATAGACGCCATCCTCGGCCAAGAATAAAAGATTGCCTCTAACCTGCTCAATGCTAGAGTTGCTTACGCATCCCACACCGGAGACAATTTTAATTGGGCTATAGTGCTCAACAAGAGTTGCTGAGTTTGGACCCGTGTTCATCATCTGCCAGACAGAGTCATTTTTAAACACGACCAAATTCTCGCCATACGAAGACATCCCTGTGATGGGGCTGTTGTCATCTTCCATAAGGGGCTCAGCTGAAAGTGTCGGCCAGACCTTATGGAACGGTGCAGCTGCGGTCCATCTTACCTCATAAGGCCTGTCTTTAATTCCAGCACACCAGAGCCTACCCTTAAAGAAGGTAATGTATTTTGATTCGGGAAAGTTTTCTAACTGTATGACAAGTTCAGGATCGTATGGTGCACTGGTCCCAACAGCAAAGTCAGCTGATTCCACCGCTGCTACCGACATGCCAGTGTTGACATGAATCCTGGCTATCTTCCCGCCACCAGCAACAAAGGCCTCGCCGTATTGAGGGACAACTGCAATGCTTCCTCGTTCATCCGTCTCTGATGTACCTAGCCCTGTTGTAGACTGGTAGTTCTCAAGGTCTATTGTTGAGCCGCCCACCACATCGGTCGTAACCTTGTTAGATAAATATAAGTACCGCTTCGTTAGGGGGAATTGCGCCGCAAACACACTTCTGGTTGGGGCTGCGTCACCATCCCTAAGTGTCCCTATGCCCCTGGTTGGTGCGTCATTGCTTATTGTTACGGCAGAATCAAGCCCAGCCGCCCCTGCGTTAACAACCTGGAATCTTATAAAGTATGCAGTGGTGCTGGAGACCGTTGTGGTTGCCCAGTCTCCTGGCGGCACAAATGCAAACTGCGCTGTGTCTGTAGCTGTTTTGAGGTGTGCGTCGGAGTTCCCGCCGTAACCGTTGCCGTTGTCGGCAATCTCTGTAACCCTGAGATACTTCCAGTCGTTCGTGTTGCTGCTATAGTACTCTGCTTTGAACGTTACAGGGTTCCTGTTTTCGGCTGTTATTCTTATACCGAAGCCAATGAGCTTCTCGTGATCATTCGTGTCCAGGTCTGCTATTGATGCAAACCCCACATAGTAGCCACGACTGAATGCGCCGGCACCGTTAACGGGCCAACTGTTAAGGCTCAATGTGTCACCGTTTGATGCGGTCACGTATGATGTGCTGTTTTGACTGATATAGGTCAGCGTCCCAACGCTGGCGCCGGAACCGTGGTGGGTCAGTGCAAATGCTCCAGTATAGCCTGGCCTTTGTTCAATGGCCCCGTCAGGAGCCCAGACGTTCAAGGCTTCGGCGCACTCTTCCAGACTAGCAAGATCTCTTTGCTGGTTAATGCCCTTGTTACACTTGAGCACCAAGTGCTGATACTCGCGCCGACCCATATACGAACTCCTTAAGCACTAGCTGATGCCCCTGGTGGCTTCTTCTTTCTGGTTCTCTTTCGCTTAACTTCTTCCGTGGACTTCTTGATAAGGTCAGCCGCAAAGTCTTCCTCTACAGGCTTCACTTCTTTTTGTCCGTGAACAAACTCAAGAAACTGAGACTTGGTGGGAACTGAATATTGCGGGTCCACCAAGCGGAAGTAGATTCTCTTTGTGATGAGATACTTCTCTTCTTCGACGTGTGCAGAAATTTCTTCCGGCTTTCTGTGCCCGCGCTTCTTTGCTTCGGATACAACTGAAGATTCACTGCGGCCCATCTCTGCGCCTGGGTCCATGAGCTTCAAGTAAGCTCGTAAGTCATCCAGGCTCCAGTCATCAACGTTCTTTGGGTTTGGCTCAAAGTCGGTTGGGGGTCGAGATTTAATTGAGCAACCTCTTAACTGGGGCTCACAGATGGCATCACGATTCATCCACCACTTAGCCTCATTCGAGGGTAGCGCTCGTCTTTTGTATGCGGGAATCTCGATTGTCTTCTTGGGGAGATTCAAGGCCTCTATTGCCCCATCCTTTGCAATATAAGACTTCATCCCAAGGTCAAACTTATTGGCCAGAAGGCGTGGTATTTTTTTTGGATTATCAACCTCAACCATCTGCCATCGACGGTCAACGAACACTTTGGCCATAATCTTATCTGGAGCATCGGGGTTGCCCGTTACGTTTGCTACCCAGATTAATCCACTATCTTCTTCCTCATAAATACCCCCGACATCTTCCTCGACAATGGAAACCAGAGGGCTTCGCATCTCAACAAACTTATCAGCAACAGCCTGGATAAAATCTTTCTCCTGGCTTGCCTCTAGGATAATCTGCTTACCGTTAAACACGATGTTCTGCGGAACACCTGTATTATTTCTCAAAGTAACTAGTGCCATTTTCTCAATCCCTTAATAAATAAATTCAGCAGCGCCTTCATTGCCGCCCCGAATTACTGTTACTGTGTTGTGCGGTCTTCCTCGGCTAACATCCTTATAGAAGTCCATGCGAAGCTCTTGCCGCTCCATGGCCCAGCTCTGAGGCGCAACCTCATCGGCCCTGGTTCGTAAGTCAATTGCAGCAGAATAAAAGATAAGCTCGTGATGATCTGGAGCAATCAGGTCAGGCTCATCCTCATCGGCAGACATCTCCCCCGGCTCTGCCATATACTCAACTCGCAGTGTTCGATTTTCACCGGGGCCTTCCGTGCCCCACTGCAAGGTGTTGCGGTCCTTCCAGTGAACATCGCCAAGGAAACCACTGTCATCAAAGACCAGTGGGTAACCAGGGTCACTGTTGGTCACATCAATGATTCTGGAAATCTGGTTTCTTTTAACACTACCAGGAAGAGAAAGTGTAACTGCACCACTCAGCCAAGTAATCTCTGTCACGGATGAGAACCACTGACGAAGACCTTCCTGCCTGGCTTTTCGATACTCCCGCGCATAGGCGCGATTGATAGCCTTCTTGATTTGCGTGGTCGTGAAGTCCTGGTCTGTCTGGGAACTGTTAAAGTTCAGCAGCTCAGATACTTCATCTTGCAGAGTCTTGAAGTCCATTACGCATCCAATGGTGGAAGCTCAAAAGAATCTTCTACTTTCCCTTGCGCTTCAACCCGTTTCTCAAGGTTTTCTATATCGCCACGAGCATGCTTGTCAGCCATAATAACAGAAGCAGCATCTGACTTCTGTGCCTCTTTTAAGAGATCTCCAGTTGCCTCGTGCGCCACATCGTCAATAGCGCTTGCAAGGTTCCGGCCCTTCTCTCTTGCAGACTCCCGCATCCTGCGTTCAATCGGCGTCATCCAATGACGGATTGACTCAAGAAAACGACCAGACAAAACATCCTCGGTAGTCATACCAAAGCTTTCATCAAGGGCTGCAACAAACACAGGGGTCCTAAACAAACAGTCCCAGTCCCGACGCCCACCACCATTCTTATTAAAAATGGGACCACGCTCTTTTCTTACGACGGTAGTTTCCCCGTGCTCATTAACAACAGGGTCAACATCCCACAGAAGACGAAAGGTATTGGGGTCATCCAGCGTACCAGTGTCTTGCTTGTGATAGAGCTGAACCAGGGCAAATGACCCTGGATTCAACTCATCTTCACTTTGTCGTTGCCGGCCAGCCCAGCCAAGTCGCAGTTGTGGATGCAGCTCAGCAAGGCGACGACACACCCAACCAGGAGGATGCATCAGCCAGGAACCGTAATACTGCCACCATCTTGACCGGCAGAAGCAAACCAGATGCAATAAATATCAAACTTATCGCCGCTTGTTTCAGGGTCAATGGTAACCGTGGTGGCTGACTTAGCCGTAACGGCCAAGCCACCAACATCAGCAGCCGTATTTAGGACCGGGATAACAATATCCGGCGCAACAGCAGGTCCACCATGAGTAACTGCAGTGTTTGCGTTATCATCAGTGGTTACTGAAATTTTACGAATCAACCAGGGTACCATTGCAAGTTCAACGCTTGCGTCAACAGACCATGCCATAATTATCTCCTAGCCTCTGCCCACGCAGAGAGCTGTAACTTTAGAAACGTTTGCGCCGCCAGCAAGTGTAATAGTCAGCTTGCCGCCAGCTGGAACAACCAAGCTTACGTCATCTTTCAGACGAAGCCATTCCGTGTTTTCATCTGCCTGTGTGCCAGAGCCAGATACGCCTGGGTTATCATACTGCAGGTCAAACGCTGTGCAGATGTCGGTAGATGTACCGTTAGCATCTACAATGCTGACCTTGATAGTATCAGCAGATGTGCCTGCTGCGCCCATAGCGTAGAATCCGCCGATGACTTCAAAGTCAAAAGCAGCTTTTTCTGGCCCAATGGTATGCGTACCATCAGCCACAGTGTAATCAGAAATAAGCGCAAAGACTGGTTGTCCTAGCGTTTTAGTGCCCCCTAGGGCTCGTCCAGAGATTCCTCTAGCCATAAAATCCTCCAACCAACCAACCAGAAAGGGGAACCGAAGCTCCCCTAAATGGTCTGAATATTAATAAGCTGTCGCTTTGTTGTCGTTAAGATCAGTAATCTTACCGCAAGTGTGACGCTCTTTGATATACATCTCAGCAATCTCAATTGCTGTTGCAGTGTACATGCCCGAAACATCAGACCGCTTAAAGATTGACCCACCCTCACGGCGCCACCCAAGCTGCTTCTGAACTGCACGATAAATCTTGCTGAAGTCACAGAAGAACATGGTGTTATGCAGACAATCGGTATCAACCATAATGTCAACACGACCCAGTGCAGACTGGAATGCTGCAACCGCCAAGCCGCCAACCTTGCTCTCAGGAGTCAAACGAAGTTCACCTTCGTAAAGCTCCTCGACATTGATTGCCTGCCAGCTATCACAAAGAACAGTCAGGCCATCCGATGGACGCTCTGAGCCGGACTTCTGCTGAATACTTGCAAGCATCTGCCGGAACAATGATGGGGTTAAGTCACGCTTGGTGCTGCTGTTACTAAGAACAGTAGACGCATAGCGAGGGTAAGTCCCTACGGCAATGTTCTGAAAGGTAGACGCTGAGTCATCAATCAGTTTATCAAGGCCAGTAACTGCGCGGTTAACGCAACCATTCCAAACAAGAACATCGCTAGATGCACTGGTTGCAGGGAGAGCCCCGGCAAAGTTAACAAGGGCATCACCGCTTGAGTGCAGTGCGCTCTCCACGTTTGAGACAACAACGTCCCCGTCCTTTGCGGCAAGAGCAGCGTTGTACATGTTGTACGTTCCGCCGTCCCAAAGCATACGGGCATCATCAACCTGAATATCTGTAGCGCCAGACATTCCGTTGGTGATGGTTGCCACGGTTCCTGTTCCATCTCGGAAGAAGAAACCGTTCTCGAATTTAAGAATGTTGTTCATCAGGCCCTTGACCTCAGAGGTAACAACATCACGTGCTACGTTCGGAGACTTGGCCGCAGTTGCCATTGCACCGTCAGTAATCTGAACAGAGCCAACGGTAAACTTACGAGTTGCCTGATAGGTTTGGTAGTCCTGCTTATCAGCTACTGGGAAGGCACCGCCATCCTCGACGTAACCAATAGAGGTACTACGTGCTGTGTGGATCTTGCCCTCGATATGAGAACCAGTCCACTTGTCCTCCTGGCGAACCAGTGAACGAGCTTTTGAAGTATGATTAAGGGTCTCAACTACACCGTCCAAAAAACGGGTAAACGTTAGACCTACGTTTCCAATATTAACACCTGCCATAATTGACTCCTTTAGACTGTCGGCTCATTGGCCGCAATCCAATCTATATGACTATCAAACCCTGCCTTCTTCAGCTGAGACAACGTTGGCATTCCCATGCCTTTCGCCGCCTTTCGCCGCCCACCAGCTGCTGCTCGTGGCACCGCCCGGCCTTGCCTTACTTTCTTACCCTTGGTCTTTGAGCGAACAGACATTGAAGCGTTCGCATAAGAGTCCAGGTATTTCTTCAACCGGACAGCTGCATCTTTGGGTTCGATCCCATAAGCACCTGCCATTGCCAAAACCATCTCTTCCGCATCATTGGAAAGATGTTTGACTGCTTCTTTTTCAAAACCATTAAGAAGAACTTGGTTCGTAGCAACTGAGGTTTGATGATTGTAATAATCATACCGAGCCTTACGCTCTGCCTCCTGCTGTTGCTTCTGCCGTGCCACCTTGTCCTGCTGCATCTCTTGTCGCAATGCTGCGATTTGTGACTCAGCCAATGAACTACTCTTGGAGTTAGCCTCTTTGAGGATATCCACCTTAAGCTGTTCAAGAGGACTTAGGTTGCTGTACTCCTCTTTCTGCTTCTGCCTTGAGAGCATCTCAAGCTGCTGTTGTTGCAACTGGAGCTGCTGGGCAACTGCATCATTATTCCCACCCTTGGCCTGCTGCTGCATTTGATATTGCATCTGTGCAAGCTGCTGCTGGAAATACTGGTTCTGTTGTTGGACTTGCTGCTCAAGAGCTTTGTTTCTATTTGCTAAGGACTGAATCCTCTTCTGTGCTCGCTGACCCGGCGCCTTCGTTTCCTCTGGCTCTGGCTCCTCGCCCTCAAAAGAAGAACTATCAATCCCTGGCTCATCAACCAGCTTTTGCTCTAGCTCATCCGCGACGTCTGTTTCTTCGTAGCCTGATGCTTCTCCAAGCTCATCACTCAATCCCTGAAACTCAGAGAAGTCGTGAGTTGCTGAATCATCAACAGCGCCTTCCAATGGAAACCCTTCGTTATCACCAAGAGCATCCACATTACCCATAGAAACATCTGCCATCTCAATCCTCTTTCTTTGCAAATTACGTTTTGCTAAACGAACAGGTGCTTTTCGTGAATCAACTACAACGCTTACGGCGCGACTCGGTGCAATCCACAAATTGCAGTCCAATTAAACAACTGGATGCAGCTTGTGTCAACACATGGAGTCTAAATGTGTACGGGAGTTGCCCGATGGATACATGTATACGGGCGTTAACCTTCTCGGTTAGCGGTCACTCTGGCGGTCTGCTCTGCTTGCCTGTCGGCCATGCCAACTTGCTGACCAGCTTCCTGTCCGATACTGCCAGATCTTCCCGGCTCCTGGATTCTGCCTGGCCTATTCATGGTTCCGCCTGGAGCGCTTTGGTCTGGACCGCCGACACCGGGCCCACCCATGCCGCCGCCCATACCCTCAACCTCGCCAGGAGGCATACCTTGAGATGCCCACGCGGTGTAGAACATCCAGACCTGTCGCACCATTTCCTTCACTTCGTCGGACGCACGTCGGCCCGGACCACGCAACCAGCCAAGAAGCTCCTCTGCAAAGATGAACGGGTCATCCTCGACAGATGGGTAGTGGGTCTCGCCATTCTCAATAAGGTAAGGAATACGGCTAGCTACAGCTCTTTCTGTAGATTCAGCATCAAACCCTGACTGAGGCAAGCGAAGTTTTGCATGACGCATAAATGCCTTCATGTCCGGCTGACCTGTCTGCATATCCATAAACACGCCGGCATTTAATAGGTCCATTGCCTGGGTCATTCGAACCGCCGGGTTTCGACTTAGGCCATCCTCTTGCTCCAGGTGAATATCAAACCCAGGGGATAAGTGGATTGCGTCAAAGCTGTAGGTTTGCATCCCGTCTGGACCAATGACGGTAAATTTTCTGTCCGGGTGATAGTATGACTGCACGAGCAATAACGCAGCGCGGTGCATTTCTTTCCACTCAGAGTTATTCCGCATAATGATTGGGCCAACTTGTTGGTCAGCTTCTGCCTCAATAATTGCCATGGCTCGACCATTCGGGTCAGACATAGTAATGCCCGCCTCCTGGTCGGTTACTGCTGCCTGCTGTCGAATGTCTGCAGCTAACTGAGCGTTACGCCGAAAGACATCCTGCGGGACTGGTGGCGGGGTTTCGAAGTAGTTTCGGCCAGCTGCTGCGTTGTAGGTAACAACTTGCGCAGATGTGGCAGTCAGTTCGTCTGCTGTGATTCTTGAGCCAATAGCCTTAAAGAACTTGGGTCTTAACAGAAGCTCGACGTGTTCTCTGATTTGAGTTTCGACCTGATTAATCTCACGCTGCCGGTGCCATGACTGAGCAAGGAAGGGCTCGCCCCAGAACTCACCATCGTTCTTGTCGAACATAAAGTGGAAGATGGGGAACCGCTTAAACATGTAGTAGGGAGATTCCATCTCTCTGACTACATTGTCGTTAATCATGAAGATGCATCGGCCCTTCGGGTACTGTGGGGTCTTCTTCTCATGGAACTCATAGATAAAGCAGTGGTCATCCAGTCGCTCAACGTTTCCGTAGGTATCGATGCTGTTGTATCGAAGCTCTGCTGTGCGGTCTGACTGAATATCCCCTTCACTCTCGATGACGTTTCCGAACTCAGGAAACCGTGCACGGGCTTCCGCCACAGGCACAACTTCACGGAGACATATGACCTGTGCTTGCTCCAGTGATTCCGCACCGGGATCTATAAACACATCCCTTGGGTCACGAACTCGTATCTTAATATCTCCCTCGTTTGCCGGGATAAGCGGGGGCGTGGGCGCATCGTAGGGCAATGGTCCCATCTGTAGCTCTGCCGGGTCAGGCATCTCTACCGGGTGAGGGATGGCCCCAGACGCTGCATCCTGCATTTGAACAGATGCCATAGCCGCTTCACGCTCAGCCATCATGTCGGCTTCAGCTTCTTTTTGCGCAGCACATTGTGGGCATTCTTCTTCTACGGAGTCATGAGTATACTCGTAGTAATCACATATCTCACAGTAGGCGATATCCTCGCCCGCAGCATTGTCCCAGGAGACCTGCATAAAGGAGTTTCCTGCCCATGGCAGCTTATTGTTCACATCTAAATACTTAACATCCAGATTCTCTTTTCGTCTTAAGTACTGAAGAAACCCAGACGCAGCTCTTGCCCCATGCTGCTCTTCAAAGTCGGATGTGGCTGGAAGCACTGTACATGTGGGAACAGTTCGGGTGAGCTTACCTACAAGTGAGCGGGCAGTAGGGCGCAGTACATTGTTTACACTGCGGAGCCGCTTGGAGTCTTCAGCCGTAAGACGAACAATCTCGCCAGTATCCTTGTGTCGGACAACTAGTTGGTCACCCTTGAGGTAGAGACGGTAAAGCTCCCAGTCTCGCTCATAGTATTGCTTAGACTCGTGAGCCTGAGTGAACCATTCCTTGAGCTTCGATGAAAGCTCCTTGTCTTCTTCGGTCGGGTCGTACCTGTCTGGCTCAGTGTAGCCATCAATGACACCGGCAAAATCAACGCTCTTGGCTTCTTCAGGCATCTTGCCCTCACTTGTTAAGTTCGTGTGTTACATCCATAAATCGCATTGATGCACTATTCAACTGCTCTTGTCGTTTCCGCAAGCGCTCACGCATCATAGCGCCAGCGTCGGCTGGGTCCATGGCCTGCTCTTCAAGTGGACCCATTTCTGGTCCCATTTCACCCATTGGCATTTGGCCTGGCATTTGGGGTTGCTCTGGAATCTGACCCATTTCTGGTCCCATTTCCATCTCATATGCCTCGCCATCGGTGAGAGGGTTTCCTACGTGTTCATGAATAACCGCATCCTCAAACATGTCATCTGCTTGCAGTGGTCCGTGAGGATTGCTTACGCCGTATCCGGCTGGCTGTCCGATTGAATCTTTGTATGGCATCAGAATCTCCCTGTCCCTGCTCTTCTGTCTATTCGACGCATGTGGTAGCGTCTGGCGAGGTCACTGCTTGGGATTGCTCCCGGATTAAATAGCGGTTGGCTTGCCCACGGAGCTGGTGCTTGAGGCTGTGATCCTGCTCCGGGTTCCCGGCGTCGTCGTCGCCTTGTTTTCTTTTCCCCTGTGGAGCTTGTAGAGTTCGCATCGGGTGCCTGAGCCGCTATGACTTGGTTTTGAATCTGGGACAGTGGCGCCGCCTCCTGGCTAAACATCCCATCAGGTGCAGCATCAACTGCGGGGTCGGCATACCAGTTCTTTATGTCCTCAGAGTTAATGCTTGCCACCGCACTGCCCTGGGGGGACTGGGCCGGAGGCCGCGCCCCTCTCATTCTTTCTGCCGCCGCGAAATGATGGCCGAAGTTCTCCCGGTCATGCATCGTTATGTCCTCAGGGGATGGCATGCCGACTAGGCCGAACTCAGCTACCTCTTCCTCTGAGATATTGGATGGAATGTTCCCGGCTGCAATTTCAGCATGCCGCTCTTTTTCTGCTGCGTTAAACTCATCCCAGATCTCTTTTTCTCGTTCAGCCTCTGCTGCATTGAAATCATCCCAGTCCCTTTGAGAGAACATTGGGCCTTCCTGGAGAAAGTCTCTGGATGAGTCAAACATCCCAAATTCATCCATGCCTGAGAAGTAGCCCTCATCGGAAACAGTATCAGGGGTTTCAATAGCAGCATTGTATTTCTCGTAAGGCTTAAGCGTTTCCTGCCCCTGTCCTTCTCCACCTTGCAGTGCAACCAAAGCAGTCTCCCAGTCATAAACAGCTTTTCGCCTCTCTGGGTCCAGGCCCTTATGCCAATTATCGTACTCTTCCATGCTGCCGCCAAAGTAGCCCAGGGTTTTCTCGAAAGCTTCCTTGTTGATTTCCCGCTTCTTAGTTGCAGCTGCATGCAGAGCCCGCTCAGCCACATTGTTTTTGTCCGGCACAGTCTTCACGCCATAGATGTCTCTGATTTTTTGTGCTGTCTGGTTTCCGTACAGTGGATTGACCACACCATCCGCAAGCGCTGCCTGCTGGTACTCTTCTATTGAATCGTAATTCTCTGGCTTGTGATGGTCCATCCAGTTCTTCTGGGCTAACCCTGTGGCCGCTGTTAGTCGTGGGTCTATATCCCCCATGCCTACTCTTAGTGGCGGCTCAGTGCTGCCGGCAACTGAGAGAGCAGGGTTCATGTTGCCCATGCCCACGCTCAGGGGCATGTCTTCACCTGGCCTCTCCTTGGGTAGGTCTGGGCCTTGCTCCATAAATCCCATAAAAGGGGCGTTCAGAATCTCATCTTTGGCGGTTGGCTCATAGTCACTCATGATTGTGTTTTCGAGTTCGTCCTGATCGATACCCAATTCCCGCATTTCGTCAATCATTTGGTCCTGAGCAAACAAAGAACCTTCTTCAAAATCTTGAGCATCACGAAGAATGCCCTTTCTCAGGTTTTGATAACTGTGGGGATTAGATGAAAAATCAGGGACAACAACACCGGCATTTCCATACTGAGAAGTGGGCTCCCCAAGGCCCTGTCGGCGCTGCATCATTCTTTGTATTAGCTGCTCTCTTGGTGACATAACAAACTCCTATACGATGTCGTAATCTCGTAGGTTTATTTCTCGACCGTCCGTAGTCGTAACAAACTGAGGCTCTGGCTCTTGCTCGACTTCACTGCTTGCCTTCATTGCATCCTTGAGCATCTCAATCCTGACGTCGGTTTCTTTTTCCATTGCCTTGGCCTCAACCCGCTCCTGCAGAGTCTGGGCCTTTAGATTATCGATGGTCTGTGACAGAAGCTCAACGTAATCTTTTTTAGCTGCCTCAAGCATTCGAGATGATACAAGAAACGTGTAGCCAGATACCCCGATAGCAGCCAGCACTGTTAAGATTGCACCAATTATTCCAACTAGCTCGACCATGATATCCCTCGCGTTTTAATATTCAAATGGATCAGGATGCTTGGCATCGTCGCCCAGCTCCTCATGTATAGATGCCCATTCCCCAGTGTAGCTATGCCGAACATCTGGCTGGGCTTCCCTGGATATCGCACTAAACTCTAATACCTGAGATGATAGCGCCACCGATGCACCAATAACAAGAGACATAACGCGGTCATCGTGACTACCGCCAGCCCCCCTGTACCGAGTAGTTAACCCGGTTTGACTGCGCTCCTGCTCAAACGCCACAAGCTCGCCAATGCTAGCCTCACATGGAACATCGATGGCCCTATCTTTAATAAACTGCTGCAAGGATGCCACCATAAACGGTTTTGTCCTGACGTTGGTTTCCACCCCAAACCTTGAATCCATGCGATGATCTACCTGTGAATGGTTCTGTTCGTCTCTGAACAGGTTCCAATAACAGAAATCCTGCCGCATCCGCAGCATAACCGCCTCACCGTAGCCGCCTGTCAATTCTATGACAACAAGTGCGGAATTATACCACACAGCAAGCTTGAACACTTCTTCAGCATAGGCAAGAGGGTTAATCCAGCCATGGTATTGAGCAACCATCTCTAGACGTGGGGAAGTTGAGGAGCCACATACCTTCAATACGGACGCACAGCTCGCATCTCGCCCTGTAAGGCCCTTTGCGGTGTCCACTGATACAATGTAATAGCCGCCTTGCTGGGGATTCTCCCAGACCCTCAGGGGTCCATCAGGTGCATCAAACAATTCCATGCGTGTTGTGTCCATAATGTCGCACATCAGCACATCTTCGGTTACCTTAAGGTCTCCCCTGATGGGGTCTCGCACCTCACGCCGCATATCCGCCAGGGCTCGCCGGTCAAATACTGGATTCTTGGCTAGTGGCGCCGGTCTTCCGTAGACTCGTGACTCTACCTCGAACTCATCCATGATAGTCATGGACATCTTAATCCGCTCAGGTGGGACCAGGCCCGCTTCGAACTGGTCAATCTCGTGAAGACTTACAAATGGTGCGCTTTCCGGGTTGTCTGGGTCCACTCGGTTCTTAGGTGGTCCCTCATTGTACAGCTGCGTGAGACGTCTGTGCTCCCATGCCTCGAATCCATGCAACGGTGTGCCGGTAACAATCAAACAAGACTGCCGGCCAGCGGTCTGTAGGCGCTGAATTGCTTCATTAAAGAAGTCTTCATCGATATGCTCATCGAAATGGCCCAGCATATACGCGCCGCCCTGCAAAACCTCCCACCCTTCCGTGTCACTAAAGAGCCGGACGGTGGATTTCTGGTGAGGGCAGGTTGTCGCCTTGCCTGCATTGGCACATCTGTCGCACGCTATCTGTATTTCGTGGCGTCGTTCATCGTATCGATGGAGCCATTTGCCCCCTTTGGGGAACATGGGGCTCAGGGGGTTACCTTCTTCACCTGTCAGAAACTTCTTTTCGAATACAGCCGGGCAATACTTGGAAAAGTTTACGCCGATAATAAACGTAGAGTGTGCCCCGCCAGGGAAGTAGCGCCATTTGTGCTGGTTTGTTGTCAGGAAGTAATGCTCTGCATACCCTGATTGCGTCTTGGATGTACGGTTACCAGCCCTGAAGTACCGGATAAAAGCATCTGAGTTGTGAAACTCTTCTGAAGCTCTGTTGGCTGGTTGGTAGAGGAGCATAGGATCTGCCTCTACAATCCTATCGAAGTTATCGTAGAGCTTACGAAACGACTCTGCCCAGGGCATCAGCCATTCGTTCTTTGCCCGCTTACTGGGGGACCAGTCCTTTACCGCCTCAGATACCTGCTGTGCGTAATGGAAGAAGTTTTCAAGCGTAGGGTCCTCTGGAAAGAGTCCTGCCTCACGTAGGATTTGGTCTGCCCTCCCCAAGACTTCCCGGTCATCCATGTCAGGTTCCTATAATAAATATTTCACACTCAGGTGTACCACTGGCAGAGGTAAGGACTAGGTCTTCCGATACCTTGCAGTCAGGGGTAACAAACACCCCGCCAGCAGGAATAAGCACATCTACGTTCGCAGTGGATGCGGTATCAATTCTAGCCGTAACATTAATAGCCGTGTCATTGTTCTTAATCATGAGCATGGTAATGCCGCCGGAGAACATAGAGAGGTCAAACGTCTCGCCGTTATCATCACAGTTCACTTCGAAATGCATGTACTCATCGGGTGTCAGCGCAGCTGCATTGGGAGCAAACGTTGCTTTAGGGAAGGAATAGTCTGAGTTCTTGGAGAACACACCCTTCACAGAAATCTTAGCGTAATCAGCCATCGGTATCTTCCTTGTTCTCTTCCTGGAGCTTCTTTAGAAACTGTAGCACAGGATTATAAATTTCCGCAGCCTTCTTATACTCATTCGACTCCGTCTCATTCCACTTGCCGCAGGCAAGCGTCTTCTTCTTCCCCATCTTCTTCCCCCACGACCACTACTCTGGTCTCATTCTTTTCTTCCCGAAGTCCAGCATCTTATCAAGCGTGGCATCCTTTACGGTCGGCACCATATCATCAGCACGACTCTTATTCGATAGCAAGCCACATATGCGGGCCTCCAGCTCTAAATATCTCAGCTGGTCTTTACCGGGCTCTATGGAACCAACCCGTACCCCTTCCAGGAATGCCTTCACTCCCTCGGCCCTGTCAGCGTCACTGGTATTAGGCATGACTCGTACATCAATGATGTCCCATCCCTGCTTATGCTCAAGCCAGGCTTTAGGAATATCCGGCACGACCTCATAGACAAACAGTGCCTTAGGTCTTTCTTCTGCCGGCGCCTCAGGCCATTCTTTCCACTTGCCCAGATCTACCTCTTCCATGTCTTATCCCCTTACACAACAGATGTTCAGTACCACTGCTACTCTGCAAGAAACAGCCAGTAGCTCTACAAGAGTACAACAGGGAACTATAACAATATCAAGGGCTTATGAATTAGATTTGACAGCTACCCCAAAGCTCCTATAGGTACATAGGTACTCCCTCACAACTGTACATATGTACTAAGTTTCAAACAGAATCGTGTTCAAGACAGTGTTATTTGCCTAGATGGGACCCAGCCCGGGCCGTCCCTTTAGGTACCCCCGTCCCCCCTGGCCCGCCTGGGCGTTATACTTAATGTATTATAGTGACTGTATTATTCTGCATGTAATATACCCAATGCATTACACTGAATGTATTCTACCCAATGTACTCTATTGAATGTAATGTACTGAATGTACCTGCTTAATGCCCATTCGTGGCCTTATGATACACTGACTATATTACACTAAGTAGATTATACTCACACCAATACACTCAATATATTCAATGATATGCATGACTTATGCCAACACATGACCCCTAAAACTGGCATGATATCTCAAATACACTGAATGTACCGGTAAAACTCTAGCAATATCAACCGAGTCGCCAAACGTTGACACTGTGACAAAAATGTCATGCCCTAAGTACCTGTAATCACTCAAATACATTTGTTCAGTATGACATGAGTGTCGTGATTTGCACGCATCATGCAAGCGTGCCAATATATTGAATAGACCGCTATCCTGACAAAACTCCAATGATATCAATCATTTATCTATTATGTGGGCTTTATGTCTGACACTTGGCACACAGCCTGCAATGTATAGTTACGTGACGGCGCAGTCAGTCAAACCAGCCCACTTATAGGCGCGTTGATTGACAAACGTCTGTTCTTTGAAAACTGAATATGATGCGTGTTCTCTCTATCCTTGGATAGCTTGAGCAACCAAGTGAACGCTGTGGGCGCTGGGTCGGATGCGACCGGCCATGGAGATTATTTTTATAGTCTGCCAGTCCTAGCAGTAACGCCGCCACTTTGTGGAAGTTTGGACAGTCTAACGTACAGGGTATGTCTGCAGTCTTCCTTGGTTTGTTCGAGTTATGCACGGATAGTGGGAAAGCTATCCAGAAAGTGAACGCTATTATGGATATTAAGAAACGCGACTTACCACGGTCTTATCGCAATAAAACACTTGCGATAGAACGGGCTGGTAATTTCCATGGCTTTGGTAGTGCTCCGCATTGGACGTATTGCAGAGAGTCTGAAGCTGTATCTGGGAGCGACAACGGCGAATATGTTGAAGCTCGTAAACCTAGGCGCAACAAGTGGAAATTTAAAGTGCGAACCCCTGAAGGTCAAACTAGAGTCATGACCGCCAGTAAGGTGATGCGCGACGAGCGCCCAGAGGATAAACCTCAACCCGTGCGTAAAGTCACAAGCGCAAAACGTGACGATAGAAACGAGCGTGCTTATTGGCAAGCTGGCTATCAGAGCAAGTTCAAGCGCTTGGTATAATGGACCTGGGTACTATGTACCCTTGCCCATAGAGCGCCTCTTACAGGGGCCCTGTATGGACAATACAGTCCAAGAAAGTGAGAACGCGACATGACAAGTAGAACAAAATTGACTGCAGCCATCTCCCGGCAAAACACTGGGATTAGTTGGGCCATGCAACGCCATATGCGAACCTATAAGGCAAGCTTATGGAGTCTATTCCTGGCGGGGTTGTGGTCATGAAATATGCAGATATGCCAACAGGCATGCTTGAGGGGAAAATTTACACCCTGATAGATGAGATAGGGTATCTGGAAGCGCGACTGGCAAGGGGCTCGGATTCAAGGCATTGGCTTGAGAGCTGCTTGAATGATGAGAAAAAGAATCTAAAAGCAGCAAGGGCAGAGCTTGCCAAGCGCAAGCAAAGCCTTGAGACGCATGACTTCATCAAGGATATCGAAGAGAATTTTGGATAGAGAGACGGGGCTTCGGCCCCCATCTCCCTGGGCTACATCATCACGATGGTGTGACCCATGGATATGAGAACACTTATGAAAGGAAATGCGATGCAATTAATTCCAGCTTATGGACGTGATTACAAAAGCAAGAAAGCTGTACAGGCTGATTGGGATGCAAACCTGGACTTTATTGCTCAGCCATCAGGGCGCTACATCAATAAGAGTGGTGCCAAGGAGGCAGGGCTGAAGACCGTGTACATCCGGTACAAGAAACAGCGCAGCGTTACGCCGGTAAAGGTGTGACATGCGGGTAGGCAAGCCAGTTAACCTTGTTAGGCTCAACAAGTCACGGGCCCGGTCAGCCCGTAAGACTTTCTTTGAAGACCTAGCAGCTACCGTGATGTTCTGCATCCTGGTGACCCAGTTGTGGTTCATCATGGTGGCATTCAGCCCTTAACCCCTGGGGACTCCGGTCCCCATACTTTCAAGTCACATCAAGTTTTTGGTGTGCCTTGCAGGTATTAGTTGACAGGTCGCACAATAGTGAGCTATTTGTGAGCCTAGCAGGAGAGAAACGCGATGGTAATTAAAGTATGCACGGGTGAGCCTCGAAGGTTCATCCAGATTCTCGTGGCAGGTGATTGGTACGCTGCCAAGGGGACAAGATACGTCTATAGGGTGGCTAACCCTAAGTTGATACGTTCCGGCGTGGATATTGACGGGCTCGAAGTAACGCACCTGTTCCAAGCAGGCCGTGAGATCTGGACAATGCCAGGACTCAAGCGAGCCCTGCTTAAGGCTGGCCCTATTGGGCTTTATGAAGCCGACCCAGACAAAGAGGAGACGCGATGAATACATACAGTGAAGCACCGATGCATATCGCTCGGACGCGCCATCATATCACCCTTGTTAGCAGTAACAAGAAAACTGGCAGGATGACAATCGTTCGTACTGATACGCGAACGTGTCCAGATTCGTGCCCATTGCTTGTAGAGGGCAGCTGTTATGACATGCACGGGAATGGCAACATTCACCGTACCCGTCACGATAGAGGCCAGTACAAGTGGGTGGGCTCGGGTCGATTGTTTGACCTTATTAAGAGCTTCAGTGACATCTGGAGACTTAATGAAGGTGGTGACCTGTGGGGCCGTGGGGATTGGATTGATGGTGATCAGTTGTGGCAGTTTGTGAAAGCAAACATCGCTGCAGGCAAGGTTGCCATCGTCTACACCCATAAGCCCATAGCAGGCGTGGTAGACCGGGGTGACCCCAAGGCAAGGGTACACAACAAGAAGGTCCTTAGACAGGCTCTCAAGGCCTCTGAAGGTACCATCAACGTGAGTTGTGACAGCCTGGAAGAAGTAGACAGGGCTATGGCGCGTGGTTTCGACACCACGGTCACTCTGCCCATGGATGCAGGCAAGGGTGTGACTAGGACCCCTGAGGGTAACCGGGTCGTCACCTGTCCGGCCACCTACGGACCAACACAGTGCGTAACATGCGGCAGTGGCAAGCCACTCTGTGCCAGGAAAGATAGGGGATACTCTATCGGGTTCCCTGGGCATGGTGGTGGCAAGCGTAAGCTGTCCGAGAGATTAAGGATTGTAAGATGACAGAAAAGAAAAAGTACCTAGTGACATGGCGGGGTGGTCGCCCTGTGAACTCAATTGGCAGAATCTTACCACCAACACAGGGTGGTGGCTCGATGCTTGTTGAGGCTGAGTCGCCGAAGAAGGCGATCGTCAAAGTGTATGACCACTATGAACACCTTTCATACGTAAGGGCAGAGGAGATGACGGATGAGTAAAGAGAGAGCGATGAAGAACTGGCGCAAGCGCCTGGATGAGTTCGATGGTGATGACAATGAGGTGGTTGCCGAGTACCGCTGGTTCGTAAACCGGCATAGGTGTGAGCATCTTGCCGACATGCTGCACGAGGATGGCATGATCAATGACCTGATAGGTGATTGCCTTACCAGTTACGACGACGACGACGCATCCGTCGAGGAGCACCGGCTCGGCAAGAAAACCCAAGAGTATGTCGATGACATTGTTGAGTACTGTCTGGGCAAGCACATGTGGTGGGACGCATTCACCAGGGTTACGCTCGATATGGTGGAGAACAGGTTCGAGGTTGATTACAGCGGAATGCATGAAGCAGAGTCGCTGCGATTGAGAGAAGAGTAACTGGAAAGAAAGAGGAAACGCGATGAGTTATTACAAAGAAATAGAGAAGGAGTACATGAGTAGGCCGTGGGAGCCTAAGAGATGGACAATCTCTGGGGCCACACACCTTCAATACAACCACAGGGAGATGGGCTGGGTAACCGTTTATCGCGGCAGCCACACGTCTAGCTGTGGCGGGGTCATGAATAGCATCAGGGATGACGTAGATAAGGCGCACGGGAGGTTCCACAGGTGCCCAACATGTGACCAGGACCTGGAAAATTATCAGCTAAAAAAGATAGGTTGGAATTTCCCAAGAGGAACACGCAAGTGGTTTAACTTCTGGTTAGGAGAGTGACGATGACAAAGCCACTTAAGGAGATGGTGGAAGACACCGTGTCAGGAGTCATGGACCTTAGTGACCTGTTTAGCTGGGTTGTTGGTGACATCATGAAGTGGCCGGTAGAGGAAATTGAGGAGTGGGTGGCGAGCTTTAATGAGGAAGAGGAGGAACGCGATGACGATTAAAGCAATTGACCTGTTCGCTGGCCTGGGTGGGATGACCCAAGGTGCGACGGCGGCAGGGGTAAAGGTGGTGTGGGCAGCTAATCACTGGCCCGAAGCAGTGGAGACACACACACGCAACCATCCGGGCACCGAGCACGCATGCCAGGATTTACAGCAGGCAAACTGGGCGCAGGTTCCAGCACATGACCTGTTGCTGGCTAGTCCATGCTGCCAGGGTCACAGCAATGCCAGGGGCGCAGACAAGTCCCATCATGATTCATCCAGGTCCACAGCCTGGGCAGTTGTGAGCGCGGCAGAGATGCACAAGCCAGGGGTGTTCATTGTCGAGAACGTGGCAGAGTTTATGCAGTGGGAACTGTTTGGAGTGTGGCGTCAGGCCATGCATGCACTGGGCTATTCGATAGCTCCACACGTACTGGATGCAGCAGATTTTGGTGTGCCTCAGAATAGGAAACGCATGTTCCTTGTAGGCACAAGGTCCAAGCACCCAATCAAGCTGAAGCTCGGGACACGAGCGCACCAAGCCATCCGCCCATTCATTGACTGGGACGGACCGTGGAAGTGGAGCATCGTGCGAGACAAGAGCGAGAACACACGTAAGCGTGTAGCCAGGGGACGCGAACAGCTCAAGAGTGGCAGGTTCCTTGCCCCGTTCTATGGCTCAGGCTCAGGCCTGTCTGGCCGGTCACTCGATAGGCCTGTGGGCACGCTCACAACCAGGGATAGGTGGCTGCTTGTCGATGGTGACAAGTGCAGAATGCTACAGGTGCCAGAGATTCTCGCCGGTATGGGATTCCCTGCCAGCTATAAGTTGCCACTCAAGAGGGGCGGCAAGATTCACCGGAGACAGGCAGTCCACATGCTGGGCAATGCCGTGTGTCCACCAGTAATAACACATTTAATCAACGCTGTAAGAGAGGCAGTGTGAGAGGGAAACGCGATGGCAGTGTACAGTAATGCGGAGCTACGAGACACAATCAGTGTGTACTTTGACTGGCTCGAAGCAGACAAGCGGGGCGATAAGATTCTCAAGACTGCCAAGTATCGGCAGCTCATTGAGAAGTACAATGGCGTGCGGTCCAAGGGTAGCTACGAATCCAAGATGCAGAACATCTCGGCAGTGGTGGTTACGCTCGGCCTGCCGCACGTTAAGGGATTGAAACCACGAGGCCATGGCGGCGCCACTATTAGAGCAATGGTGACAGGCATGGCTAAGGAGAGGGGATTGATATGACAAGGAAGAAGAAAAGAAAGTGCGGAGCATGCGGGCAGCGTGGACACAATGTGCGAACGTGCCCTAATGCAGCGTACCGAGACAAGCTGGTGCTGCAGGACTTAGCAGAGCATGAAATCATTCAGTATGAACTGGTCGCAATCTTAGACGCAGTGCTGGATGGCATTGGTGCGGGTCCGTCCGGCATTGAGATTAAAGATGGTGAGCTTCGGCTCAAAGAAATGCCTGACCTAACAGGGGAGAAGGCTATCGCTGCATTGCGGTGGGCTATCTACAAACAACTCACACTGCTGGAACTACCAGCAAAGAAAATAAAGTAGGGGCGATGAGTAAAAAAGAATCAGGATCTGGCGGGTTCATCCTGCCACTAATCGTCATGGGCGTGGCATCGCAGGCAATAGGTGGCAGCTATGACACAGTGTGTGTTGCGTCCGGCAATGACACAGTGTCGTGTACGAGCACCGATAACCTGTCCAAGTTTCTGTCATCAGTGGGCATGCCTAGCCACATGCCTGGCGCAGACTTCTCCCTTAACCCGGGCGAGGAGGCGGCCTTACTGATTTGCGACAGCGGTGATGTTCACCCTATCGGAATCAAGACAGACACCATGGTTCAACGCAGCGATGGGGCTAAGGTGTACGATGTAGATGACATGCCGCACTGCCCGAGACCACAAAGGCCAGCCGGTGACAGGCTGTATGGCCCAGCGGATGGACGCGGTGGCTCGATATGCAACGGAAGAACCAGCAGCGATAGCTGCAAGGACTGCTGCATTGGGGTGGGCATAGCCCAGGCCGGCATGGTTGCAGCTGCAGGCAAGCTCTACCGGGACACGAAGCCTGACCCAAGGGGGCTGACAATCAATGCCGTGCTTGAGCTGTCGTCCTATGGATTAATCTACTGGGCACAGCAGAACTGTAACACTAACTGTGAGGTTGGGTATGAACATTAATCAGCACGAGAAAAGAGAGGTGGCTAAGCTGGCTGCGGCCTTTGGGCCAACGCTCATTGTCCTTGGCACATCAGGTGTCAGCGGCACAGTGGCAGACGTTTTGATTGGTGCCCTTGGCGCACTGTCAACATCTTATGCGCTGCTTAGCGGTATGAAAAACACTGACAAGCCATATGAAAAACAACACTGGATGTAGGAGAAACGCGATGGCAATACGTTGGAAGGGGATACCTGCGCAGGCAGCAAAAGAAATTTTAGTAACGGTTAACGTTGATGATTGCGAGCACATTGCAATGGAATACGTGCGCCGCAACCCAACACAGACAATTGATGTGCTTGGCCTGGAGCACCTAAGCATGCTGCTTGTGAAGAACATAGGTGACTTAACAGAGGACGAGCTAACGTACTTGGACACGTGTATTCGTGCCGAGCAAAACAAAAGAAAGTGGTGAGCCATGGATTACCCAAAGGGACAAGAAATTTGGAACGGTGAGGTTCGTAAGCTTGAGCGTGATGGCGGTGGGTTTATGGAGCTGCTTCTACTGGAGACAGACAACGGTGATGTCTATCTAGAGATTGAGGAGATGGCTACCGTGTGCCGGCAGATGTTGAACGCCAATGTCCTGCTTGCCACAGACCTGATGAGCATCAATCACATGGCCGGAGAGGTAGAGGTGAGGCCGGAGAAGCTAGAGAACCACGAACTTAAGGAGCTACGCACAGCAATTGAGGATGAACAAACAAGAAGGAGCAAGGCATGAGCCAGCTAGAGAAGATTAGTATTCGAGTAAGCCCTGGCTTACTGGAAGCAGTTGATGATTTGATAGACAGAGGAGGCAGCAACCTGCAGCTATTCCCTCACGGTATACCAACACGCTCAGAAATGATGCGCTTGTGTGTAGCTAGGGGTGTTGAGGTCTGGGATGCTGTTGTCAGTCAAGCGAAGGAAGAGTCAGCTGAGTGGGAAGAGGCAGCTGAGTGGGCAAAGGAGTCGTAGCGTGGGTGAAGATGTTGGAACAGTGGTTCTTATTATGCTCTTCGCAGCGCCGGTCGTTAGCCTGGCTCTTGTGTCGTATATTGAATCAATACCAGAACAACTAGCAGAGTGGAGGCTTGAACGTCGTGCAGACAGAGTTACTGAACCTCGTAAAGAGAACACTAAGAGAAACTGAAACACGGCTTGGGTATTCAGCGTGGCGACACGGTGAGACTGATGTCGAGATTATAATGCACCAGCCAGGGAAGCTTGAGCAGCACGTTGGCTACGTTACAAGTCTACCGGAAGCTATCGAGCTAGTGCAGATAGTGGAAGCCAAGCACATGGAGGCAGACGATGGCACAGATGATAAGAATTGAGACCATCATCGCTACGCTGGAGAGCATAGCGCAAGGAACAACAGACATGCTGGATCAGATTGCCCTGTATGCAGCCATCGAATTTCTTAAGGACACCGATGCGCAGGGTATTCAAATCCTTAACGATGAAGAGATGTTGGAGGAAAAAGGAAAAGGTTTAAATTAATTTGTCAGAAATTGGGGTCCATTGGGGTCTTAATAAGGGAAGGCAAAATAATTTGTCCGGAAACCAGAGCTTAACGCTCTATATATTGTAACTAACTAAAGGTAACTACCCATGGCAACTGCCACACACACTACAGACAGCGCCGCATTTATCACTGCGGATTTTAGTAAACTCAAAACACAAAATTTATTTGCTGCAGGCCATAAAGAAAACATGGAGCCGCACGAAGCAATGGTTGCGGAAATGATTAGTCTGTCCACCTTTGCTGAAACCAATGAGGATTGGTTTGAATGGCACCATTATTCGGAAGATGGAATCCCTGACGGGTCACTAAAAAGCATCCAGGACATTGCGCGTCTGTATTATTTGGTGGTGGCTGTCATAGGTATGAATGATTGGGAGCTGGTTTTAGTTATGGATTCTTTCGCCGATGATCCCGATTACTTTGCGCCGGGCACCGCCCCAGGCAACGCGCTAAAAGAAATAAGAAAGATACTTCCCTATTGGGATATTGAATACAAGCTCCGCGTCGAAAGCAGTTATAATGATGCCGCAATAGCAAGACTCCATGGCGCGGGGTGATCATCAATTACCCATGGACTCGAACCCACTTGCGAAAGCGGTGGGGGAGAGGCTGCGCCTAGTCATAGGTGAGCGAGGCATCTCGGAGAAGCAAGCGGCAAGTCAGATGGGGCTACATCATGTCCGACTTGGCTACCTTCTTCGGGGTGCCCAAGTGCCCACCGAGACTGAGTCTGTTCGCATCGCCGGCTGGTTGTATGAGGGCAAGGATTTTACTGAGGACCCACTGCCCAACTCGCCAAGCAAGGTGCGTAAGGGCAAGGGGTTTAAGAAGGTGACAACCCATCTGGACCCAGTGACAGCTGAGCGTGCAAGCAGGGCAGCAAAGAGACTAGGTCTTGGCATGAGTAGCATCGTAAGCCTGGCAGTTGAGAGACTGCTGGACCACGAGCCCATCATGTCTACATTCGAAGAAGCATCACGGCGCCTCAACAGGGCACGCGTTGCACAGTACCTAATAGGTGACCCGCACTTGCAGGTCATACTGGAAGGAGATATTGATATAGCCGTGCAGATGGGTGGGCAGCTTGCTCCGGCCAGAGGGCGTCCACCTGTCATGCACACCCACAAGCTAATAGAAGATCCTGTACCTGATTTAGGCGAGGACCCGTGGGAAATAATTGAGTGAAGCGCGAACTTTTTTGTCAGAGATATGGTGCATTATGCATCACACCAGGGAGAGAACATGATTGTAACAGCCAGTTCGTTGAACACGTACACGACGTGTCCACGTAAATTCAAACACTCATACATCGATGAGCGTGTATCAGCCACCACACAGGTGCCACTGCTAACAGGCACAGCTGTGCATCTAGGGGCAGAAGCATTCTGGAACAAGAAGCCACTGCCCAAAGCAATAGAAGATGTGCGCAGCTTCCAACAAGAGGATGACTACTGGCAGACAGAGGCCGGCAGACTTGAGGGCATGCGCGTTGACGCATATGTGATTGGATACTATCAGCACCGTACCCATATCAGGGACCACTATAGCGTGGTTGCAGTTGAGCATGAATGGGAGAAGGTTATTGATGGCATCCAGTTTGCTGGAAAGATTGACCTGATTCTCAGAGACAAGAACGGCAGGCTGGTCCTGGTAGACCACAAGACATCTGGCAGTACGGATGTTGAGAAGCCAGGCTCTTCATTCTGGGCTGGGCTATGCTTTGATACGCAGATGATACTGTATCGAGAAGCACTGTCAGAAGTAGCTGAGTCCAAGGGGGCGCCGCTCTTGGCGTATGATGTAATCCGAAAGACAAAGAGTAAGCCAGCGCAGAAAAAGAAAATCGCAAAACGAAAATCAGAGACTGCACTTGAGTATGGGGTACGCAAGGAACAGAACCAGGAGACAGCCAGGGAGTACGGGCACAGGATTCATCAGGAATATGTGACCAATGCTGACCGGTTCATCTGGCGAGAGATTCCACTTACTCAGGATGAAGCAGCAAGCAAAACGACGGAGATAGTACAGATTGCTAGGTCAATGACGGCAGAGCATACGGTGTATCCCCGTTTCCAGAATAGCTGTGTCGCAAGGTACGGACCTTGTCCATACTTCTCAGTGTGTTGTGGCACCGAGAGCATAAACGGCATGAGCTTTAAATCTAAACCAGCTCACAGTGAGCTACCCAACCAGGGAGATAAGAACAATGGTTAATCAGTTTGACCTAGCAGCTGCGCGAGCAGCATCACAGAGAACAATGATGAAGGCACCGCGCCTTGTAATCCATGGAGAGCCGGGCATCGGCAAGACAAGCTTCGGGGCTAACGCACCGGGCTGCGTGTTCATCAAGACAGAGTCAGGATGTGATGCACTGGGCGTGCCCGCCCTGCCCGTCGATGGTGTGTGTGAAACATGGGAAGACCTGCTTCACGCATACGATGTAATCCTAGCCAACCCAGAGGGGGTGGAGTGGATTGTACTCGACAGTCTTAACGGGGCGCACCAGCTGTGCCGTGAGCATGTCTGCAACCGAGACTTCCAAGGGGTCTGGGTCTCGAAGAAGGGTGTCGAGGGATACAATGCCTGGGCTAACGGAGACAAGGCCAGTGCCATTGAGGTACGGCGCCTCCTTGCTAAGGCGGATGAAGCTCGGGATGCGGGCATCGGCATCATGATGCTAGGCCACACCGGTCTACATAAACAGGGTGATGCCTGCGGTCCTGACTTCTATAAGTTCGGCATGGAGATGGAGGGTAGGTCCTGGAACCTTGTCGTACAATGGGCAGACCAAGTGGGTCATGCGTGCCGCGAGTTTAGTACAGGCAAGCGGGATGGTGAGAACCGGGCAAAGGCTAGTGTAATAAACAACGACCGGTGGCTAGTGTTTGACGGTGGGCCAAGCCGTGATGCTAAGTGCAGGGCTGGTTATGACATGCCTGCCAAGATCATCCTGTCGTTTGAAGAGTACCAGTCTAAGATGCAGGGCAACAACATCGAGGTACTGAAAGAACAAGCAGCCCTCTTGATTGCCGGCGCACGAGATGATGTAAAGACCATCGTCACAAATAAACTGGAGGCTAAGTCTGCAGCTGAAGTGAAGAGTAAAATTAATGAGATGCCTCTGCAGCGCGTGCAGACTCTCGTAAACTGGCTAGTAGCCAAGAGCAAGGAAGGGTAACAACCATGCCACTATCTTATAATCCAAATGACATGACGTCTGGACCAGCAGAGGGTGACTACCCCTTTAAGGTTCTTAGTGCAGAAGAAAAGATTTTCAGCACCAAGAACAAAGGGATTGAAATGGTCATCGAGTTCTCAACGAATGACCGCATCCTTGAAACCTGGGTCAGGTATGTCTACACTCCCGGTGGTCTCAAGTACTTCAAGGAGATGTGCCTTGGTGTGGGCCTAACGTATGACCCGCCACCAGATAGCGCCAAGGACTTTATCCATAAGACCGGTGTTGCCCTCTTCAGGAAAGACGCCAAGGGTTTTCTTGAGCCTGTTAAGATTTACCCCAAGGCGGGTGGGTCAGCTTCACAATCAAGCAGCTTTGTCAGCAAGCCTGTTGCTGATGACGTGCCGTTCTAATAAGTAAATGACTGGTGGGTGGGCCTGAAAAACTCTACCCTGGGCTGAGGTCGGTTAGTCGCGTTTCCTCCCTCAGTGGCCCCTCACCTTTTTAACGGGGGTTTAGTATGTGGTTAAAGATCCACGATACACTCCTCGGTCACCGCAAGACTCGACGCACATGTAAAATGTTAGGCATCAGCGAGGTAGCTTTGCGCGGCTACCTAGTAACGCTGTGGCTTAACGTGTTGCGTCACAGTCCAGACGGAGACCTAGAGGATTGGACAGAAGAAGACATCGAACACTACGCAGGATGGGAGGGCAAGCCTGGCATCTTTGTACCGTCTCTTATTGAGACAGCATGGATTGATATCGTCGATGACCGCGCAGTTATCCACGATTGGGATGAGCACTCAGAGAGACTGCATGTCGCCAGGGTGCGCAAGCAGGCTCGTGAAAGACAGCGCAAACACAGAGAGAAGAAGAAGGAGTCACCCGTTACTGATGCGTTAGTAACGGGTGACGTCACGTTAGATAACGCTAGAGAGGAGAAGAGAGGAGAGGAGAAGAGAGGAAAAGAGAAGAGAGGAGACAACTCTGCGGTGTTGGGTGTGTTCGAGCACTACCGGAAGTACCATCCAAGGGCTCATAAGAAACCCAAGAGCACCATGCAAGAGTGGAAGAAGATACAAGCCAGACTGAATGAGGGCTACTCGGTTGAGGACCTTTGCCTTGCCATCGATGGCTGCCACCAGTCGCCGTACCACATGGGAGAAAACGAAAGGAATAGAAAGTTCGATAGCCTTGAGTTGATTGTCAGAGATTCATCCAAGGTTACCCAGTTTATTGAGTTCGTTAACACACAGGGGCCAGTCACAAAGACGGCCACCACAAAAAGCATGAGAGCCACAAGTTCGTGGCTAGATAGGAAACGCGATGAATGACCGTGAGAGATTTGCCACAGCGATGAACGTCCTGTCCGCAGCATTCGACAAGGAGATTGATGAAGCTACGCTTGAGAGCTACTGGATGGCCCTGGAGGATATGCCCATCGAAGACATAGAGCGGGCATGCAAACATGCCATTCAGAACCTTGAGTTCTTCCCCCGTCCAGCCCACCTTCGCAGGTCGCAGGCTCCGATGGATCCCACATCCAGGGCTATCGTCGCATGGCAGTCCGTGGTCCGTGCGATTGCAACAGTGGGGCAGTATGCCAGCGTGGACTTTGATGACAAGCTAACCAATGCCACTGTCCGAAACCTTGGCGGGTGGTACTGGCTCTGCCAGCAACCAGAGAAGGAGGTGAAGGTCTGGATTCGCAGGAACTTTGAAAAGATTTACGCATCCCTGGCTAGCTCAGGTGTGACCGGCGACTCAGTCAATCACTTGCCTGGCCTACATGAACGTGACAACCTTGACGTGGCGCCGGAAGTCACCAAGGTATTCACAGGTTTACCCGGCGCGAATGTTAAGCTGCTGGGGAATGGCAATGGAAACAATCAAGCTAACTATCTTAGGGAAGCCGGTATCCCAGAAGAACGACAAGAGGATAGTGAAGGCAGGAAACAGGAGCTTCATCGCTTCATCCAAGAAAGTTTTGTCGTGGAAGAGTGACGCTGTGCGTCAGCTAAAAGAACAGTGGGCCAGCCGTGAGTGCATTGACGGGGGGATTGAGTTGTCCGTCAATGTCATCAGTTACCTGGGTAAGAGGCAACGAACTGATGTTGATAATCTCGCAGCCGGCCCACTGGATAGTCTAGAGAAAGCTGGGATTATTGCAAACGATTACTGGATCAAGCGACTGGTTTGCGAGCGCAGGAAAGACAACGACAACCCAAGGGTTGAGATAGAAATACAACTATATGCGGAGCTTGGGGATGAGCGAAGAGAAGCTGAGCTATTGCCAGTCCTGCATCATTAAGACTGACGAATTGCAGAAGATAGAAATCACTGGCCGTAACTACTGGCTGTGTGAGAAATGCGTCAACCCCTTGCCTAGGGACTCATACCAGCTGCGGCGTGGCGAGAGAAACAAGGCTTGGGGTAAGTATAAAAACCGTGGTACAAAGAACTCGTAGTAGTTAGTTACCCTTCTACAGGGCTGCGCTCTCACTGACGACGACACGCGCATGTTGAACTCAACCCCCGTTTTTTTTAAACACGAGGGTGCAGCCCACAAGTCGTGCTCCACTCCCGCATTAATGTGGATGGTTATCATTTCCCTATGAAGTTAATCTACTTAGGGGGTGGGGCATTTACCACCACTGGTCCAGCAGCGTATATGTAAACGTCTTAAACCCTGTCATCTTTACCTGCTTGTCGCAGATATCCATGAACTCCTCGAAGTCTTTCTCGTTGGCCCATACCTGACAGCCAGCTGACCAGCGGTCCACGAATTTAGATGAAGCTCCAGCACGGTGTAGGTTGCAGCCGAAGAGCCCGTGGTCAGGGTCACCTTGCCTGTCGATGGTTGCGTCTCTATTGAAATCACGCCACACAGTGACGGGTCCAGACTGCACAAGGCCTGGCTTTCCTCGGTGGCTGCCAACTTCATAGGCTCCACGGTATTGGCCGGGACACATGACGGCTGTGCCCTTAACGTTCATTGGGTTCTCTAAGTAATATGCCCCAGGATCAACAGTGCCGCTCCAGTAGTGGCCGCGCCAACAGCCATCCCATAAATAAAGGACACCCAAAGTGTCATCGAATACGTTTGTTTCACCGTTCTTATTTCTTATTCCAAAGACATTTAAATCGTAATCGTATTTAGGATTGTCGAATACCTTGTAGCCCAAGGCTTTCATGTGCGCGAGAACGGGTGGAAGCATTACCATTTTATTTTTAATCCTGCAGCGGCTGACCAGTCACCGTCACCGGCCAGTTCGCCTGACGCGAACGCGAAGACGTCTCGACCAAGTGAGAGATCAAGATCAGCAACGCCCCTGGTGCCAGAGTTATCAGCAACAACACCAAGAGCAAGGCTGACCGTATCTTCCGGTAAGCTCTCCGCCCTTTCAATGCCTGCCGCCACAACATTTCTTATTCCTTCTGGGACTTTCCCAATGCTTGCACTGCCTCCGCTCCGGTCAGCGCTTTCTTTACCATACCGCGTGAGTGATTGTAGCTTGCACCCAGCACAGCTGCTGCAATTGGACCACAGATTTTTACCCACTCACTGTCAGCGAACACTGCTGCCAGTGCGCCACAAATTAACCCGGCTATAGTGAGCAGGAACTCACTGCTCTTGAGCCCGTTAGTCTTGCCTTTAATCATTGCGATCCCCTCTCATCTCGCAACTCTGCGAGTGTTTCTTTTCTTACCTGCTGAGCTATTCGCTCCTGCTCCATCATATTCTTAGTCTTATGGCTCACGTCTTGGATGTCTTTGATGCGCCCATCAATTGTGCCCGTTAGGGTTTCAATCTTGGTAGACTTCTCATGCACACTATCAATTTTATCATTGATTCGCTCAAGCGTTTGAGTAGTCGATGCCATACACTCAACCATCTGGCCCATGTTGTTGTTCAGCTCGCCCTGGTTCAAATCAATCTGCACAGGCTTTGACCCACCGTTGCCCATCCTCTTATCAACGAGCTTCTCTATCACCTTGATGAGCGCCATGAGTGTCGCAAACATCGCGCCAGCTTCAACCATGCCGCCTTCCATTTTATTCCTCTGGCTCCGGCAATGCTGCAGCCCAGGCGGCCGCTTGAGCTTGGTTCATCATGTAGTAACCAAGGTCTCGAAACTTATCGAAGTCGCCACCAACCTCTAAGCCAAGGCAGCTAATCTTAAACACCCTATGAGTGTCAGACTCAGCCCCAAGGCCAAAGCTTCTGCTCTGCGTGCTAAACGTTGGGTGCACGGTAGTCACATTGCCATCGTCATCTGTCACATCGTAATCGTATTGCGTGACCTCTGCCGGAAACTCGTTGTCGAGGTCAGCCAAAGGTACGAGCATATAAGTCCAGCTCCATTGAGACATCATAGACCTCCCACGACCCTGTGGCCGCTCGAATATAAAAGTTTTATTTCGTTTTCAGTTAATGAACGAGCGTAGATTTTAGGATAGGCAATAGCCCCTTGCCAGTCTGCCGTACTTGCATCGGTCGCGCCAATCGTGATGGCAGTAGTCGTTGAACAATCATCACTACCACGGGCGCTGATATCCACAGAGTAATCTGATCCTCCACTTTGAACCCTTGCTCCATCATACCAAACTTTACCTACAGTCCAATCAGTGCCGTCTGATTCTAGGACAATAACGTGATGGTGCCATTCGTTATCGGTTATCTTGTGACTACCTATACCCACATCCGTATTGCCTGGGCCGGTGCCAAAGTTGAATTGGATCATCTCCGCGCTATCCCCCCTGACTCTAAGGTACCAGCGGTTAGAACTTGTTCCAGAACTAAACATTGAAGGGTTTGACGTAATGCCAAGGTTACGCATTTTGGCCCACACTGAAACGGTAAAGCCCTCTGACACGTCTGGGCGAGTATTCACGTCATGCGGGATAGTGACATACGAATGACCGTCAAGATTAATTACAGCATTGTCTGCGCGCTTCTCTTCGGTGTTGCCAAAGAGAGTTGTACCCGCTGTTGTGCCTTCTGGAATGACTGATAAAACAGGGCTACCCGTGGAAGAACCGTCGTTGTTGAAAGAAGTTAAATCCTGAACGGTGTAAAGATTGTTAAACTTCCACCACCCCTTTAAGCTGCTGCTTACATCGTAATTCCCAGAATCAGACAAGAGGTCAAAGCCTTGCACGCCTGAGTTATATACCGCCGCTACAGCGTCAGCATCTAACACGGTTTTCCACATAGCAACTTCTGAAATGTAGCCATTCCAACAACGATTGGGGGTGTCGTTGTTTCCAATAATTTTTGCTGCTGAATCGGCTGGGGTGGTTCCGACGGGGGTCTGCTGCTCGGTTATGGCTGTCACGCTTCCGTTAATGTAAATAACAGGGTCATTCGATACTGATGATGCGTCGTAGGCAAAAACAATATGTTGCCAAGTGCCGTAAGTAATAACTTGACCATCGGTTATCCATTCACCAGAAGTTGTGCCGTGATATGTCTTAAACAAAAGCTTTGCAGTTCCCGACGAATCATTTTGAAGGTATACAGTGTACCCGCTGGTTCCGGTGTAAACCAAATAAGCAACGACCTCATGCCCAATCGACATTGCCTGAGCCCAGAAAGCTAGGGTGCCGCCACTGCTGAACAAGCCGTTAATGTCCGAGTCTGCGGGAATGCTCACATAAGAATCATCGACCGTGTAACGCCGCGAAGTGCTCGGCATCAACCCAAGCTGTGGACACGGCGACTGTTCTGCTCGGTCCATGCCGCAACCGGTTGCCAGCGCATGGCTCTTGGCTGTTCCGAGGTCCATAAAATATAGACCGTTAAGAGTGTCCGCGCTGGGGTTTTGATAATCAGACAAGGGCCAATAGGCGGTGAGTTCCGAAGCACTGGCACCTGTCGGTAAGACTTGTTCAGGGTTATTGTACTGTTCGGCAATTTGATCGGCTGTTAATATCACAGACTTAAAAATCTTTACCGAGGACAACGAGCCTATAAAAAGCTGGCTTCCGCCGCTGTACGTCGCCCCGATGATAAGCTCCTCTGCTGGATCAATTGAGCCAACCGACGATATATCTGCGCTCGATTCTTGGGTACCGTTAATATAAGCCTTGGCGGTATCGTCGCTCCGGTTAATAACGTAAGCGTAATGTCGCCACGCACCATCGTTTACCGATGTAGAGCCGTTCGTTTCGACGGCTGTTGTACCGTCGCTTAACCTGAAACGAATGCTTCCCCCATTAAAACCAAAACGCCATCCGTCGTAGGCGCTGGCTCCATCTTGTCTAGATAAAACATACATTTCATTTGACGATGAAAATTTTGCCCAAAAAGAAAATGACATAGAGTTTGAGGCCAATTGAAAACCGGTTCCGGTTCCACACTGCAAAAAATCGGTAGCGCCATCTAAGGCCAGAGCCCGACCAGAAACCAATGTTCCTGTATTTGAGTCTCCTGACAAATCCCGAGCATTGCCCTCACCGACAACGAAGCGACTGTCGAGCGTTAAGCTTTCTTTCGGATAGGTCTGGCTTATGTCGGGTATGGAAATCATGCGAATGCCTGCCCAATCACTGCCGCATAGATGTTGAACGTTGAGCCGCTTGGTATGCAGGTGAAACTTACAAGGTCAACGGCACCGCTGCCCGTGCTCTGTACGTGGTGCGCTCCGCCTGAAAATTTAATTTCGCCGGTGACTGCTGTACTGCCGCCGTCGCTGTAAACTGTCACAGCTGAATCCGAGTAATCGAAAGTTCTGGCGCTTGAATCCTGGGTAATTTTCGCGGTGATTGTTGCCGTGGTCCCATCTGCTGGAACATTCCAAAATTTAACCGCTGTTACGTTTGCGGCCAGTGTAATATCTCCAACGTTGCCATTGGAGAAATCAACAATCATGGTTGCGTTTGTGTCTGCTAAGTAAACCGGTTCGGTGGTGGCTGTGTCTGATCCCGTTCCTGCGTTGTAGTGTATCGCTGACGTTGCCTGTAGAGCACAAACACCGCTGTCACTTATCGTCATTACTTTGGTTGGTGGCACCGTGCCTGTTGCTTGCTTGGTATAAAAGTTTAATTCACCTTTACCGCCTCCACCAGTGTCTTTGTGGACAATTGCCGAGCCGCCGTAAGTGTTACTTGAGCTTGAAAGCAAAAGCGCGGTTTCGTCATTGTCGTTAGATGAACCTTGCAGAACCAAAGCATAGTTATCGAAATCACCAAGGTCGTCAGGTGTGCCTGATGTGTCGGCCGTAATAACCGTGCGGCCTTTAATCTCAGCCAAAACCGTCGTGTCTTCCGTTAAACGAATCCCCTCCACACCTCCGGCGATTAATGAAAGGGCGTCGGCTCCCGAACTACCAATGCCCGTGTCGGTATCGGTATTTTTAGGAACAAAGACGGGGTTAGTTGCCGAGGCATCCGCTCGGTCTAAGTACCAGCCGCCGGAGGTTGTGTTTTGAACAGAGCCATCATCTGCTTTAAATCTTACCATCGATGGCCGAGAAGGTCCGGCACCAATTGTTAAATTTTCGGAGCCGTCTACAGTCGAAATGGTTAAATAATCGGCGCCGCCTTGCTCAATTTCTAAAGCAGTACTTTGGTTGTCTGCAAGGTCGATGACGGTCCCGCCTGGCGGTAAGTTGTATTGTACTATCTTTGGCATTAGTGGCCCCTTACTTCTGCGCTAATATTACCGCCCGAACTTGTGCCGGTGTAACTCAGCCGCACTTGTGAAATTGGAAAGTCAAAAGTCACTGTGGTTAAATCATTGGCCGCGCAGCTGGTCGTTTGCAGCGTTCGCACATTGCCCGCCGGGTCAACGTAGCTAAACGTCGCAGTGCCCGCCGTGCTTGGGTACAAAAACGCAACCATCCCGCGCTTGCAGGTATGGGGCATAGTCGTCTCAATAATTGTAGTAATTGAAGTGGTGTAAGATTTCGCTGCTTCGTAGGAACCTCTGGATGCCATCGGTCATTACCTCCCTTTAGGGTTTAAGTTGCGGCGGCTGCCGATAGCCTCGCAACGATTCGATTTTAGCGGGTCGGGCGATGTAAG